>Ga0247611_10006198_pt1 | contig 15462 bp, 15 predicted proteins | sample 177DNAGHGhighgp2_FD_192422 | JGI IMG/M metagenome (GOLD analysis project Ga0247611, IMG submission 192422) | Sheep rumen microbial communities from Palmerston North, Manawatu-Wanganui, New Zealand - 1770 DNA GHGhigh gp2 | ecosystem: Host-associated > Mammals > Digestive system > Stomach > Rumen...
ATCATCCCCGTATTTTGCCTGTCGTTCGGTTCGGTCTGCTACTACTGCAGATACGTCCGCGCAGAGCTTTGCGAGGTTATGGAGAGCGAGTACCTGCTGCTTGCGCGCACCAAGGGCCTTACGAGACGGCAGGCAATCGTTCGCCACGCGCTCAAGAACGCGATGGTCCCGATCTTCCCGGTCATCCTGTCCGAGTTCATCGGTATCCTGGGCGGTTCCATGATTCTGGAATCGTTGTACGGCATCCCCGGCATCGGCAAACTCTTCGTTTTGTCCCTGGGTTACAAGGACTACGACATTCTGTTCGTCGATATGGCGATCTTTACCACGATCAGCCTGCTCGCCGGCGTTGTGGTCGACCTCTCGTACGGATTTATTGATCCGCGTATCAGAATGGGGGCGAAGAAGTAATGGAACAGATGAATCATACTCCCGTTGAATTCAAGAGTGACGACTTTGTTCTGATTCAGGAAAACGTACGGATTCCCGATAAGAAATTTGAAACGAAACCGACGACGTTCTTTAAAGACGCATTGAAGCGTTTCGTGAAGAACAAGTCGTCCGTCGTCGCAGCGTTCATCCTTGCGATTCTGATCCTTCTGGCGATCATCGTTCCGATGGTTTCCACGAAGAATATCACGTTCGTCAGTTCTCAGGAGAAGTTCCTTGCGCCGAAGCTGTTTGAAGCGGGCACGGGCTTCTGGGACGGCACGAGATCCTTCAAACACATCGTTTACGATCCCGAGAACGGTGTTCCCGCGCTGTCCGACAAGTATTCCGTAGATACGATCAAGGCTTCCCTGGTCAAACTGAAGGTATACGACGAGCCGGAACAGATCGACAGCAGAAGCCAGTACGGAACGGGCGGTGCGATCGTCGTGGAAACCGACTCCGAAGTCGCAGGACACGACATCTTCATGACATCGAAGAGCACGACGTTCACGGCGACCGGCAATTATATGGTCGAAATCATCTTCTCCGGTGATACGTCCATTGTGGACGAGGACGGCGAGGATATCGAAGCGCTGCCGGAAGAGATCGGCGACGAGATGGGCGAAGAAGGAGAGATTCCCGGCGAAGAGACTACGCCCGAGGACGAAGAAGCGGACGCAAACGCAAAGCTCGGTGTGTACCGTGTTTCTCTGAAATACGGTCCGTCGGACGAAGAGCGTATCATCATCCGCGACTACGGCACCAACTACGGCAGGATCAAGTTCGACATCAGCAAAGCGCTGCAGGAAGCAGGTCTGGATACCGTCAACGGCAGCATCGTATTTGACGTCAAGTCCGCCGACGGTGCAAGACAGTTCATCCTGGTCGAGAAGGTCCTTCTGACTGCGGACAGCAACGTCGCGAACGCGGAAGATCTTGCGGAGATCTCGTTTGACGACGCGACCCACATGATCAACATTGCGGACAAGAACGTGAAAGGATACTGGGCGTGCTCCGGCCGCAAGGGTATCCACGATTCCACCGTTTACTACTGCGATTACACGATCGACACGTATATGCTGGTCTACGGCAACGCGGACCTCGTTACCTATTCCAAAGCGGAACTCCAGGACATGATCGACAAGGGCTGGTGCACCTACGATCATACCGTCGGTCCCGAGTCGTTCGTCCGTCTGAGCGACGAATGCCCGATCGACGAAGTCGTCAGCCAGAAGGTCCTCGGCGTCACGAAGAAGCTTTCTTCGATCGAAGCGCGCGGCTGGAACTACCGCAAGATGGGTTATAAGGAAATGCCGAAGTTCCTGCTCGGAACCGACGCATCAGGCAAAGACCTTCTGAAGCGTTCCTTCGCAGGTCTGCGCACGTCCCTGCTTCTGGGCATCGCAACCGCAGCGTTCTGCTTCATCTTCGGTCTGCTGTGGGGCTCCATCTCCGGTTACTTCGGCGGCAACGTCGACTTGATCATGGAGCGTTTCTGCGAGATCCTGGGCGGTGTTCCGTGGATCGTTATCATGACGCTGTGCATCCTACACTTCGGCAACAGCTTCGGCGTGTTCCTGCTGGCGCTGTGTATGACGGGCTGGATGGGAACGGCGGCAAGAACGCGTACGCAGTTCTACCGCTTCAAAGGCAGAGAGTACGTTCTCGCATCCAGAACGCTGGGCGCGAAGGACTTCCGCCTGATCCTGAAGCACATCCTGCCGAACTCGATGGGTACGATCATCACGTCGAGCGTTCTGATGATTCCGAGCGTTATCTTCTCCGAAGCGACGCTGGCATACCTGAACCTCGGTCTGCAGGGCAAAGAGGCGTTCGGCGTCATGATGGCGGGCAACCAGTCTTACCTCGGCATTTACCCGAACCTCGTTATCTTCCCTGCGATCATTATCGCCTTGATGATGATCTCGTTCAACCTCTTCGGCAATGGCTTAAGAGATGCCTTCAACCCGTCTCTGAAAGGAAGTGATTGATGATGGCAGAGAACAGAGAAAAAGTCTTGTCCGTCAATAACCTTGTCATTAACTTCAAGACGGATAACGGTATCGTAAAAGCGGTCCGCGACGTTTCGTTCGATCTGTATCAGGGTGAAACGCTTTGCATCGTCGGCGAATCCGGTTCCGGCAAGTCCGTAACCTCCAAGACGATCATGGGTATCCTGGCGAACAACGCGATCATCGCCGACGGCAACATCATCTATCGCGGTGAAAACCTTCTGGAAGTCTCCGAGGAAGAGTTCTACAAAATCCGCGGTCATAAGATCGGCATGATCTTCCAGGACCCGCTTTCCAGCTTGAACCCGATCGTCAAGATCGGCAAGCAGATCACGGAAGCGACGCTCATCAACTCCGACAAACTGAAGCTGATGTACAGCGATCTGATCAGCGACGACCTGATTCGCTACAAGAACACTCTGGCGAAGATGAACATCGAGATCAATACGGAAGAGAAAAAACTCGATGCGTTCATCGCCGAAGCGAAAGCGAAGGAAAACCTGACGAGCGAGCAGAAGGCTGCGCTGAAAGCCGAAATCAAGGAAAGAAAGGCCGCGTTCAAGCAGTTCAGCAAGGACACGAAGGCCAAGTACGCCGGAAAGGCAAAGGAGCTCAAGGCCGTTCTCGCCGAAACGGAGAAGAAGGCGAAAAAGCAGGTCGCCGATTATAAGAAGCAGGTCAACGACGAATACAAAGAAGCCGTTGCAGCATTAAAGGATAAGCCCGGCGTCGACACGAAGGCCGAGATCGAAAAGGCCAAGGAAACGCGCATCAACAAGCTGAAGATTACGAAGGCGGAAGCGAAGCGCAGAGCGCTCGAGATCATGCGCGAAGTCGGTATTGCGGAGCCCGAACGCCGCTACAACCAGTACCCGTTCGAGTTTTCCGGCGGTATGCGCCAGCGTATCGTTATCGCGATCGCGCTGACCGCTTCTCCCGAGATCCTGATCTGCGACGAGCCGACGACCGCTCTGGACGTTACCATCCAGGCACAGATCCTCGAGCTGATCAACAAGATCAAGGCAGAGAGAAATCTTTCCTGTATCTTCATTACGCACGACCTCGGCGTCGTCGCCAACATGGCGGACCGTGTCGCGGTCATGTATGCAGGCAAGATCGTGGAATACGGTACCGCGGACGAGATCTTCTACGATCCGCGTCATCCGTACACCTGGGCGCTGCTGTCCAGCATCCCGGATGTCGACAGTAAGGAAAAACTGGAAGCAATCCCCGGCACGCCTCCGAACATGATCTATCCGCCGAAGGGCGATGCGTTCGCGATCCGCAGCAAGTACGCGATGAACATCGACTTCCGCGAGCAGCCGCCGTACTTCAAGATCAGCGATACGCACTATGCGGCAACGTGGCTGCTGGATCCGCACGCACCGAAGGTAGAAATGCCGAAGATCGTCAGCGAACGTATCAGAATTTCTTTGGAGGAGGACAACAATGAGCATGCAGAATAATGATATGAACGGCTCCGAAGTGGTTCTCGGCAAGAACGATGCGTCGCAGTCTCAGCAGGAGTTCAATCATGCATACGACGTCAACTCCCGCGTAAAGCAGAAACCCGAACTGCGTGAATCCAACACGCTCCTTTCGGTCCGCCATCTGAAGCAGTACTTCTTCTTCGGAAAAGGCATCAACCGTCAAAAGCTGAAGGCGGTCTCGAACGTCTCGTTCGACCTCAAGGAAGGCGAGTGCCTCGGTATCGTCGGCGAGTCCGGCTGCGGCAAGACGACGACCGGCCGCTGCATCATCCGACTGTATGATATCACCTCCGGTTCCATATACTATCGCGGAGTCCGCATCAGCGGCGGTACGAGATGGAACAAGAAGGAGATCAAGTGGTCGAAGATTCGCGCGAAGGAAAAGATCGCGCAACTCAATAAGCAGGGGACGCCCGAAGCGCAGCAGCAAATTGAGCAGATCAAAAAGGATCTGAACGAAACGATCGCTACGCAGAGGCAAAAGATCAAGCAGATCAAGTACGATAACGCGAACGTCAGCCGTAAGCTGATGAACGAGATTCAGATGATCTTCCAAGACCCGATCGGATCCCTTGACCCGAGAATGACGGTCGAAGATATCATTCAGGAAGGTCTGAAGATCCAGGGCTTCCGCAACAAGGAAGAGAACCATAAGCGCGTCGTCGAGGTGCTCGAAACGGTCGGACTCGTGTCCGAGCATGCATCCCGCTATCCGCACGAGTTCTCCGGCGGCCAGCGTCAGCGTATCGGCATCGCCCGCGCGTTGATCATGAATCCGAAGCTGCTGATCTGCGACGAGCCGATCTCCGCATTGGACGTTTCGATTCGCGCACAGATCATCAACCTGCTGAACGATCTGAAGAAGAACCTGAACCTCTCGATCATCTTTATCGCGCACGACCTGTCCGTCGTCAAGTACTTCTGCGACGCGATCGTCGTCATGTACTTCGGCAAGGTCGTTGAAAAAGCGACGAGCGACGAGTTGTTCAAGAACCCGCTGCATCCGTACACGCGGTCTCTGCTGTCCGCGATCCCGAAGCCCAATCCGAGATCCGAACGCAAGAGAAAGAGAATCACGTACGATCCGAAGACCGCGCACGATTATTCGACGGAGCAGCCGGAGCTTCGTGAGATCAGACCGGATCACTTCGTGCTCTGCAACCAGGCCGAGTTTGAAGCCTACGAGAAGGAACTGAAGGACTGAGAACGTGAAGAAAGTACTCAAAAGACTGTTCGTACATCCCGCAAAGGCGTACATTTCCCCGATCGTCACCTGCGTTCTGCTGGTTCTGCTGGTGCTGATCCTAAGAGGGTTTTCGCAAACGATCAATTACGTTGACGCGTTTACGATTGCCGGTGCCGTGACGTTTCTGCTGGGAATGCTCGGAATGGTCTGGTACTTCGGTGCGTTCGACACGTTCGGATACTCGTTCGCCGCGTTGTTCCGCGACAAGGATAAACGATACGGCTCGCTGTACGATTACAGCGAAGCCAAGAAGGAGAAGCGCAGCAAGCGCGGGCTCACCTTCATGACGTTCATGATTGTCGGGCTGATCGCCGTTTGTATCGGTCTTCTGGTCGGCATCGGCGCGTATCCGAACCGGTAATTCGGGTTCGAACACAATCAATCAAAATAACGGGACCTGTCGGATCGGTGATCCGGCAGGTTTCGTTTTGAGAAACGCACGCGTCGTACGGCGTTCTTCCCAAAAAACTTTTGCGGAATTGAAACTTTTTCGTTGACAAACGGCGAGCGTTGTGGTAACTTATTCAAGGTGCCCCCATTGGGGGCTCGTTTTTGATGGATCAAATTTAGGAGGAGCATACAAATGCGCGTTAAGATCACTTTGGCCTGCACCGAATGCAAGCAGAGAAATTACAATACCTTCAAGAACAAGAAGAACGATCCCGATCGTCTTGAGTTCAACAAGTACTGCCGTTTCTGCCGCAAGCACACGCTGCACAGAGAGTCCAAGTAACGGGAGAAAACCATGGCTAACGTTCAGGATATGAAAGCAGAAAAAGCCGTAAAGGCATTGCGTCTTCTGACGATTCTGCTGCTTGTCGTCGGCGTAATCACGCTCGCCGTCAGCATTTACGATATGGTTTCCGGCTCTTCGCTTCTGACCCTGTTCGATGCGAAGACAACGGAGGAGGAAGCCACAAGCCTCGAAACGAACCACGGCGGACTGACCGTTGCGTACGTGATGCTGATCGCGGCTGCGGTCCTTCTGATCCTCGGTGCGGTTTCGCATCTGGTGAAGGGCAACTACCGCGTGTTCCAGGGCACCTGCATCGCGGCGATCATCTTCTCGCTGTTCCCGCTGATTTTCTTCGCGGTCAACATCGGAAGCCATCTGTTCGCGCTGATCTATGCTCTTCTCGCGCTGGCGATCATCGTTCTGGCGATCTTCGCAATGAAGTCCCGCTGGCAGACCTACATCAAGGAGATGACCGGCGAAGTCAAGAAGCTGACCTGGCTCTCCATGAAGGAACTCGTCAAGGCGACGGCGGTCGTTCTGGTGTTCGTTCTTGCGTTCGCGCTGATCATCTATCTGCTCGACCTCGCGTTCTATACGCCGGTCAGGCTGATCCTTGACGCCGATGCGACGCCGGTTCCCTCCGCGACTGCGCCCGTAACAAGCGCGCTTCCCACGGAGGCTGCAACCGAGGAGACCGCGCTTCCTGAGGAGACGGATGCGCCCGTTGAGACGGACGAACCCGGTTCCACTGAGAACAACGAATAACGCCCATGAGTCAGGAAACGAAATGGTACGTGGTTCATACCTATTCCGGGTATGAAAACAAGGTCAAGGAAGACCTCATTAAGGCCGTCGACAACGCAGGGCTTTCGGACACGATTCTGGAAGTCATGTATCCGACGGAGGAAACCATTGAGATCCTGCCGAACGGAAAACGCAAATCTGTCACCCGAAAGGTCTATCCCGGCTACGTCATGGTCAAGATGGTCGTTGACGTCGTCGAGAAGGAACGCCCCGAGGAGCGTGGCGGCGGCGTATCGCGCGAGCTGGTCATGAACCCGCGTGCATGGTATGTGATCCGCAACACGCGCGGCGTCACGGGGTTCGTTGGCCCCGGAAGCAAGCCGGTTCCGCTGAAGGACGAAGAGGTCGTCGCGATGGGCGTCGAGCGCATCCCGATCGTGCTCAACATCGAGGTCGGCGAAACGGTCCGTGTCGTTTCGGGTCCGCTCGAGAACTTCCTCGGCCGCGTCGACAAGATCGATCCGGAGCGTCAGAAGGTCAAACTGTCCGTTTCCATGTTCGGCAGAGAAACCCCCGTAGAACTGGATTTCATCCAGGTACAAAAGCTGTGAGCTCAATCAATTGAACACTGCGTGATTCAATTGATTGGTTTTGCAGCTCCCGCCTGAAATGCTGTGCATTTCCGGGCGGAGGAAGCTGAAAGGAGTCAAATCCGCCGCGCATGTCGCCGGATTTGACGGATGGATGTTCCGTTCTTCTCTCAAGGCTTCCTCGCGTGCATCTAAAACGCACTTATGAAACCCATTACGCGCAACTGCGTTCGGGTGCGTTGAGACGCTACTGTCAGACTGAAGCGCTTTTGCGCTTAAGCGAGTGGGAGGGGAGGCACCCCGCACCACAACTATATGAAAAAAGATAGGAGAAACAGCAATGGCAAAGAAGATCACAGGTTACGTAAAGCTGCAGATCCCCGCCGGCAAAGCAACCCCGGCACCGCCCGTAGGTCCCGCACTGGGCCAGCACGGCGTCAACATCATGGGCTTCTGCAAAGAGTTCAATGAGCGCACGAACAAGCAGGCGGGTCTCATTATCCCCGTCGTGATCACGGTTTACGCGGATCACAGCTTCTCGTTCATCACCAAGACGCCTCCGGCGGCGGTCCTCATCAAGAAGGCCTGCAACATCGAAAAGGCGTCCGGCGTTCCGAACAAGAATAAGGTCGCAAAGATCACGAAGGCACAGGTCCGCGAGATTGCGGAACTCAAAATGCCCGACCTCAACGCAGCTTCCGTTGAAGCGGCGATGAGCATGGTCGCAGGCACCGCCCGTTCGATGGGCGTTGTCGTCGAGGACTGAGGAGGAACGAACGATGAAGCACGGCAAGAATTATATCGAAAGCAAGAAGCTGATCGACAGCACCAAGCAGTACGACGTCCGCGAGGGCCTCGAAGCGGTGCTCGAGAGCGCGAAAGCCAAATTTGATGAGACCATCGAGGTTTCCGTCCGTCTGGGCGTCGACTCCCGTCACGCAGACCAGCAGGTCCGCGGCGCGATCGTTCTGCCGCACGGCACGGGCAAGACCGTCCGCGTCCTCGTCTTTGCGAAGGCCGACAAGGCCCGTGAAGCGCAGGAGGCAGGCGCAGACTTCGTCGGCGATGAAGACATGGTCAAGAAGATCCAGACCGAGAACTGGTTTGGATTCGACGTCTGCGTCGCGACGCCGGACATGATGGGCGTTGTCGGCCGTATCGGCCGCGTCCTCGGCCCGAAAGGCTTGATGCCGAACCCCAAGAGCGGTACGGTCACCATGGACGTCACCAAGGCGGTTCATGACATCAAAGCCGGTAAGGTGGAATACCGCGTCGACAAGACCAACATCATCCACTGCCCGATCGGCAAGAAGTCCTTCGGCGTCGACAAGCTCGAAGAGAACCTCAACACCCTGATGGACGCGATCGTCAAGGCGAAGCCGGCAGCGGCGAAGGGAACTTACATCAAGAGCCTCGTCGTGTCCTCCACGATGGGCCCGGGCGTCAAGTTCAACTCGCTCAAGTTCTGATGATGAACTCGAAAAGAGACCGTGAAAACGGTCTCTTTTTTGTTGCGAGCGGGATGCGCCCGTGCTATACTATGGGATAACGATAATAGGAGGCGTTCTTTATGTGGAAATTCTCGGAGCTGCCCTATGAGCGGGTGGATGTCGACGCGTTCATTGCGGACGGTCTGAAGCGGATCGAAGTGTTCGAAAACGCGAAGACCGCGGACGAAGCGATCGCGGCGTATTATGCGATGGACGAGGCGATGCAGAAGACCTCGACGATGTTTACGATCTCGCATATCCGTCACGACGTGAATACGCAGGATCCGTTCTACGACGCGGAGCAGACCTATTACGATCAGAATCTCAGTAAAACGATCGTGCTCGACGAGCGCAAACTCAAGGCGATGGTCAACCATCCGTTTCGTAAGGAACTGGAAGCTGCACTCGGGAAGATCGTCTTTACACAGGCGGATGCGCAGATCAAACTTGCCGACGAGAGGCTGATTCCGGGAATGACCGAGGAACAAATGCTTAAAAGCCGCTATGCAAAGATCACCGCGGGCTGCACGACCGAATACATGGGCGAGACCTGCAACTTCTACGGCCTTCTGAAGTATATGCAGGATCCCGACCGCAAGGTGCGTGAAGGCGCGTTCCGCAAGTGGGCGGCGCTGTACGCGGGCATTGCAGATCAGCTGGACGATATCTACGATCAGATGGTCAAGGTCCGTACTGCGCAGGCGAAGCTGCTCGGCTATGAGAACTATATTCCGTTCGCGTATCTCTCCCGCGGACGCTATGACTACACGAAGGACGACGTGGAACGCTTCCGCGAGGGCGTGAAACGGTACGTCGTGCCGGCGGTTGCGCGCATCCACGAGCGGCAGGCAAAGCGCATCGGCGTGGAGAAGCTGCACTATTACGACGAGTCCTTCTGCTACCCAGAGGGCAATCCGATGCCGCGCGGCACCGAGGAGGAAATGGTCAAAGCGGCGCAGGAGATGTACCGCGAACTGAGCCCGGAGACCGGGGAATTTTTCGACTTCATGGTCGAACACCAGCTGTTCGATCTCACGTCGCGTCCCGGCAAGCACATGGGCGGCTACTGCACGGATCTGTCCGCGCTGAAGGCTCCGTTTATTTTCTCGAATTTCAACGGCACATCCGCCGACGTCGATGTTCTGACCCACGAAGCCGGGCACGCGTTCCAGGCGTTCGTCGCCGCGCGTGCGATCCGGCTTTCCGAAACGTGGCAGGCGCCGATCGAGGTCTGTGAGATCCATTCGATGTCCATGGAGCACTTCACCTATCCATGGATGGAGAAATTCTTCGGCGACGACGCGCCGAGATATCGTGAAGCGCATCTTTCTGCCGCGCTGGCAACGGTCCCGTACCTCACGATGGTCGACGAGTTCCAACACCGTGTCTACGAAAAACCCGAGATGACGCGCGACGAACGGTACGGCGTGTGGCATGCGCTCGAGCAGGTCTACCTCCCGTGGCGCGACTATGACGGCGACCCGTTCCTCGAAAAGGGCGGATTCTGGATGCAGAAGCAGCATATCTTTCTGTATCCGTTCTATTACGTCGACTATGCGTTGGCGCAGATGGGGGCGTTCGACTTCTTCCTTCGCATGTGCGACGACCGCAAACGCGCGTGGAACGACTATCTGAACCTCTGTAAGGCGGGCGGTACGGTCGGTTACTTCGACCTTTTGAAGGTCGGAAATCTCAGGAATCCCTTCGCGGAAAACACCGTCAAGGATATCACCGAAGCGATCGAAAAACTGCTGTAAACGAACCGGAACGAGCAGGAGCGAGGCGGCCCGCTCCTGTTTTTGTATATAATTATAACAGTATACATATATCAAATATACTTTTATTGACATAACAGACCGGGATATGGTAGAATCGGCATAGTGTTATGAAGGGGTGTTTTGGCACATATGCGTACGAAGATGAAATCACATGAATCGGTCCGGCGGCTTGCGGTAGCCTCGATGCTGACCGCGATCGCCTGGGTTCTGCAGCTGATCGAGGTCGCCGTTCCGGTCCTGGTGCCCGGCTTTCTGAAGTTCGATCTGTCCGATCTGCCCGCCTTGATCGGCGCGTTTTCCATCGGACCGTGGTGGGGCGTGTTCATTGAACTCGCGAAGAACCTGCTGCATCTGCCGTTCTTCGTCGGAAGCTCGTACGGCGTGGGAGAGCTCAGCAACTTCCTGCTCGGCAGCGTCTTCGTCCTGACGGCGGGTCTCATTTATCACCATCGGAAGACGCGCAGGACCGCGATCGTCGGGTCTGCGCTCGGCGCGTTCTGCATGGCGCTCGTCAGCATGCCGCTGAACTACTTCGTTGTTTATCCGCTGTATTTCGCGCTGATGTTCCCGAAAGCCGCCGTCATCGAGATGTACACGGCGATCCTGCAGTCGGCGGCGTACGTGCCGACCGCCGATCCGCTGTTCAACTGCCTGCTGATCTTCAACGTGCCGTTTACGCTCGTCAAGGGGCTTCTGAACGTGCTGATCTGCTACCTGATCTATAAGCCGCTGTCGAAGACGGTGCTGAGCAAGGAACTGCTGTCGGAGGAGAAGACGATGAACGTCGTCGATCTCCGCAAAAAGAAGCGCAATCTGTGGATCCTCACCGGCGTCGGCATTCTGCTTCTCGTTATCCAGGCGTTCCTGTGGGCGGTCGAACTGTTCCCGGAGACGTTTGCGTTCGCAACGCACTTTGCAAAGCTGACCGGCGCGATGCGGAATCTGCTCGCGGGTCCGGACAAGACCTGGCTGCTGAAGGCGGCGGTAGTCCTCGCGTTCCACGCCGTCGGTGCAATCGGGCTTCTATGCGTGATCCTCGGCGCCGTCAATCTGAAGCGTGTGAAAAAGCAGACCGGGAACAATGCGCCGGAAGACGCGAATTCTGCGGAATGACTTGATAATCGTATGTAATTTTGTTATACTGAATCAAAGCGTGAATGATCAAAAAAGGGAGACGGCATGAACCTCTCATACTATGCAAATTATGTAACCATCGTGGAGGAGGGCAGCCTGACGGCGGCGGCCCGCAAACTCCGCATCGCACAGCCGGCGCTGAGCAATCAGATCAAGACGCTTGAAAACACGTACGGCGCGCGGCTCTTTTATCGCGGCGCGCGGCATCTGGAACTGACCGACGCGGGCAAGATCCTCTATGAAAAAGCAAAGTGGATGCTCGAGGTCGAAACCGAGGCGCGCAACGAGATCGTTTCCGGCTTCGGCGGCACGAAGGGGACGCTGCGCATCGGCATTACGTCCTCGTTCGAGAATGCGCGGCTTCTGGACGCGCTGACCGCGTTTGCGGACCGCTATCCCGATGCGGAGATCAAGGTGTTTGAATCGGAGTTTCCGGATCTCGTCAAGAAGCTGCAGAACGGCAAGGTCGAGGCGATCTTCGTACGCCCGATCCGCAGCGACGTCGAGAATCTCGAAGTGCTGTATACGCATCCTGACAAGCTCGTCGCCGCGTACCGGTCCGGCGCGTTTTTCAAAGACGATACGGATGATAAAACGACGTTTAAGGAACTGTCCGATCTTCCGCTTTCCATGCTCGAGCGCAGCATTCCCGCGTTTTCGGGCGCGTTTCGGGAGAAGGGGCTTGTGCTGAATCCGAAGTTCGTGAGTACGCGTATGCAGATTGCGCTGAGCTGGGCGCGCGCCGGTAAAGCGGTCGCGCTGGTTCCGAAAAGCGCCACGCGTGAACTCGGCTTTACCGATCTGATGCTGAAAACCGTTTCGGACAGCGATCTGCTGGTTCCGGCGATGACGATCATCGCGCAGAAGCGTAAGTATCGCTCGCGCATCGTCAATAACTTCCTGAACATCATTTCGGAGCGGTATGGAATCGTATATCGTGAACCGAAGGAAGAACCGAACGATGAAAAAGGAGAATGAAATGAAACGATTTTGGATCATCATAACGGCTGCGCTGCTGCTTTTTGCGGCGGTCGGCTGCAACAAACAAATGGAGGAACCGACTGTGAAAAATCCGATCGCAACGATCACCATGAAGGACGGCGGCGTGATGAAGCTTGAGCTGTATCCCGATGTCGCGCCGAATACCGTAAAGAATTTTATCGCGCTCAGCAATTCCGGCTTCTATGACGGACTGACCTTCCACCGCATTTACGTGGGCTTTATGATCCAGGGCGGCGATCCCGAGGGCAACGGCAGCGGCGATCCCGGCTATTCGATCAAGGGCGAATTCAAAGCGAACGGCGTTGACAACAATCTGTCGCACAAGCGCGGCGTGATCTCGATGGCGCGCGCGAAGCCGTTCGATTCGGCGGGCTGCCAGTTCTTCATCATGCACGCGGACTATACGGGCCTCGACGGTCAGTACGCGGCATTCGGCATGCTCACGGATGGCTTTGAAACGCTCGACGCGATCGCCGCAACCGAGACCGGCTATAACTACTACGGCGAGAAGTCCGTTCCGCTCACGCCTGTCGTCATCGAATCGATCCGTGTCGAGACGTTCGGCGTAGACTACGGCGAGCCCGAGAAGATCCAATAATTCGGAGGAACCATGCTGGTACTGGATGAATACAAAATGCAGCTCGGCGCGTTGAACGAAACGCTCGCGCTGGCACACAAGCAAATGAACGCCGACGCGCTCACGGAGGAGCAGAAAACGCTCGAAGCGCAGATGGCGGAACCCGATTTCTGGAATGACGTCGAAAACGCGAACAAGGTCACGACCCGCGTCAAGGCGATCAAGAGCAAACTCGAGCGTCTTTCGAAGCTCGACGGCCAAAGCGAGGACATCGCAACGCTGATCGAAATGGCAGAGGAAGAGGATGACGAGAGCCTGCTTGAGGAGCTCAAAAACGAGTTGAAATCGTTTGACGATAAGATGACTGCCCTGCGGCTGGAAATGCTCTTAAAAGGGCCGTACGACAATTCTAACGCCATTCTGTCACTGCACGCGGGTGCGGGCGGAACGGAAGCGCAGGACTGGACCGAGATGCTGTACCGCATGTACACGCGCTACTGCGAAAAACGCGGATGGACCGTCAAGGAACTCGACCTTCTCGACGGCGATGAAGCGGGAATCAAGTCCGTTACGTTCGAAGTCGAAGGCGAAAACGCCTACGGGTATCTCAAAGCGGAAAAGGGTGTGCACCGTCTCGTGCGCATTTCGCCGTTCGACGCGAGCGCAAGGCGACATACCTCGTTCTCATCGCTCGACGTGACGCCGATCTTCGAGGATGACGATACGAGCATCAAGATCGAGCCGGACGAGATTCGTGTGGATACCTACCGTTCCGGCGGGGCGGGCGGACAGAACGTCAACAAGGTCAGTTCCGCCATCCGCATCACGCACCTGGCGACAGGCATCGTGGTGCAGTGTCAGAACGAACGCAGCCAGCTTCAGAATAAAGAGATGGCGATGCGCATTCTGAAGGGCAAACTGCTCGAACTGCAGGAGCGCGAGCGCGAGCAGCAGATGCAGGAGATCAAGGGTGAAATGAAGAAGATCGAATGGGGCAGCCAGATCCGCTCCTACGTCTTCCAGCCGTATACGCTCGTCAAGGACCACCGCACCGGCGCGGAAAACGGCAACATCCAGGCGGTCATGGACGGCGATCTGGACCTGTTCATTTCGGCATATCTCACACAATCGTAAAATAGCAGCGCCTCGAAAGAGGCGCTTTTTTCTGCCGGGGAGCGTCGTTCCTTCGGTGAAAACAAAAGGGAGTTCCCTTGCGGGAACTCCTTTTTTCGGGTGAAACTTACAACGGTTCGATCAGGCCGAAATTGCCGTCTTTGCGTTTATAAAGAACGTTGATCTCGTTCGTGTCCACGTTGCGGAATACGTAGAAGGCATGACCGAGCAGTTCAAGCTGCAGCATGGCCTCTTCTTCGCTCATCGGCTTGACGGAGAACTGCTTCACGCGGACGATGCGCGGTCCGTCCTCTTCCTCGTCGTCGAACTCTTCGGGAAGGTCGCGGAAGGCGTCCTGACGAAGACCCTTTGCAAGACGCGTGCGGTTGTGCACGATCTGCTTTTCGAGCTTTTCGACGATGTTGTCGAGCGATGCATACATATCGCCCGAGACCTCCTCGCCGCGGATGATACGTCCCTCATGCGGGATCGTCACCTCGACGATGTGGCGGTTCTTTTCGACGGAGAGAGTGACCTGTGCTTCTGTGTCCTGCGGGAAGTACCGATCCAGCTTGGAGAGCTTCTTCTCTGCGACCTCGCGCATATAGTCGGAGACCTCCAGATTCTTGCCGGAAATAGAAATACGCATATGTTCCACTCCTTCTGACACGGGTATTGTGTTCGTGTCATCTATATATTACCATACTTTTCCGAAAAATACCGCACTTTTTTCAAAAAAACACAAAAATTTTTATATTTATCCATTTTTATTCAATTTGCATAGAAAAGCGGGAAACAATTCCGCGAAAAAGTTGCATTTCATTCATACTTATTACGCGTTTCAGACAAACGGCGCGGCTATACTGAACGTGCAGAAAGCAACATCTGCATCAAGATCCTTCTTGATCTACTCCCCCCAAAATCACGCGCCGCCCCCTCGACGCGTGATTTCTTAATTCCGTCGAAAACGGGTTTTCGACGGGATTTTCAGTCCCGCCTAAAATGCTGCGCATTTTGCGAGCGGCGGTCCTGCAAGGAGTAAAACCCGCCGCGCATGTCGCCGGGTTTTACGGATTTGTGTGACGACCGCATGCAGCCGCGCATGTCGCTGCGTTTGA
>Ga0247611_10006199_pt1 | contig 15462 bp, 8 predicted proteins | sample 177DNAGHGhighgp2_FD_192422 | JGI IMG/M metagenome (GOLD analysis project Ga0247611, IMG submission 192422) | Sheep rumen microbial communities from Palmerston North, Manawatu-Wanganui, New Zealand - 1770 DNA GHGhigh gp2 | ecosystem: Host-associated > Mammals > Digestive system > Stomach > Rumen ...
CATGGCGGTATAACGACCGATGCCGCGGATGAACTGCAGTTCGGTGGTGTCCGTATGGTTGAGATCCAAGACGGTATCTTTCTTGATATGCCGAGCATAATGCCATCCGACGGAGTCGCGCCAGAGAGAGTCGGCTACGCGAAACGAGTCATAGGCCAGTTGCCGCTCGCGTTTCCATTCGTCGCGCCGCATCGAGTCTGCCAAGCGAAAGGAGTCATAGCGCTGTTCGCGCTCTTTGGCCCACTGCGCATATCGTAACGAATCGACGCGCCGCATCGAGTCCTTGCGCTGCTCCCATGTGCGTTTGACGGGTTCTTGCGGAGCTTGTAATTCGGGGTTGTTAGAAGGCCACAAAGCCACGGTCAACCAAATGATTAGGAAAATGCCAAAGAGGATAAACGCACCGATACGTTGCTCTTTGGCCAGTATATGTCGGTCTTTCTTAGCCATTGACTGTCATCTCTGCCGTTCCGTCCGCGAGGTGCGAAGAGACCTGATCGCCAGGCTGCAGATCTGCGATAGAGCGCACGATCTTGCCGTTTTTCGTTAACAGACTGTACCCGCGTTGATAGATGCGTTCGGGGTTACATGCCGCTAAACGTTGCTCTAAGAGTTCTACGCGATGTTGGCGAACAAGAATCTGCCGTTCTGCTGTACGGTGTAAGCGTACCAATAGATCTGCGAGGCGGTCCATCTGCGCATCCATCCGATGAATAAGCCATTCGGCAACGGCCGTAGGAGTCTTCAGCGCTTCGTGCGCCACCAGATCCAATACCGATATGTCACGGGTGTGACCGATGCCGGTCAGTACCGGCAGTTCGCATTGCGCACACACGGCGCAGAGGGTATAGTCGTCAAAACAACTGAGATCCGCTGTAGCTCCTCCGCCACGAATGATGACTACGGCATCAAAAGCCTGACTGTCTACCTCATCCAGCGCCGCGATGATGGAAGGAGCAGCCCCTTCGCCTTGCATCGTAGCCCCGAAAAGGGATAGAAGGAAAGAATAAGGAGAAGCTTCTAACTGATGCTTGAAGTCTTCGTAGCCTGCCGCTTTCGGAGAAGAGATAACGGCGATGCGGCGAATGAGAGTAGGCAAGGGGAGTAATTGCTGAGCATCTAAGAGTCCGTCTTTCTGCAGTTGGGCAATCGTCTGTTGCCTTTGCCGTGCGAGATCACCCAGCGTATAACTCGGGTCGATGCCGATGATAGAGAGACTCAATCCATAAACGGCGTGGTACTGTATCTCCACTTCTATGAGCACCGACATGCCCGGTTGCAGCGCTTGCCCTGTCTCCGACTCAAAATAGGCCGTGAGCATCTCTTTTGTTCCGGCCCAACAGGTTGCCCGCATCTTCGCGGACTTTCCTTCAATGAGGTCCAGATACATGTGGCCTCCGCGTTCGCTGAGGCTGCTGATCTCGGCTTTCACCCAATACGAAGCGGCCAGACTGTCGTCCAGCGCTTCACCGATGAGGGCGCATAGTTCGGAGAGAGTTAGTGTCGCCACGGGTCGCAAAGGATACAACGCTGTTGTGCCTTTAAACTAAAGAGGACCGTAAAGCGTACGCCGACAGTGAGGTTACGCACCCAGAGTTGATTGCCGTTAGCGACATCCGTCGTGAAGACGTGATTCATCTTGAAGGTATGGAAATCATACAGTCCGCGTTGTTGTGCCTCTATCTTTGCCGGATCGGTCTCGGCTTCGTTGATGTTGAGATCGTATAGTTTATTGGTCCCGTTGGGGCTGATGTTGGGCAGACTGATGTCGATAAAGGCCGCGATACGCATGCGGCAGTCTAAGTTATCGGCCTTGCTGGTGCGGTATTGCTGAATCACCTCATAGGTGTTGAACTCATATCCACCTTCGAGGTGACCGATAATATCGAGATTCTCGACACCGGTTTTACCCAAGCGAATCGGCAGTTTACCTCCGTCGGCAGAGAGCGGTACATCTTTGCGGAAGCCATGATTATCCATTTCCTCAAAAACACCCATATAATCGTCGAAGACCGCACGCGAGGTACAGGTGGCATTGATGCGTGTCTTTCCGCCGAAGGCGTAGTTGACTTGCGCGCCGAGCATCACATAACCCACACCGCCTTGACCGGAGATATAATAGCCGAAGTTGATAGGCAGTTGGGCGTAATAGAGTTCCGCCATGTCGCTGCGTTCGCCGAAGACATGCTTCATGTTAAACGGCATACCGTCGTAGGGGTCGGTCATCGGATAGCGTTTTCCGATATCCGGATTGGAGAATCCATTGAGGAATGTGGACGCACTCGCCGGAATACTTTCTGCCTTAAGCGGTGTGGTCACATGCTGAATACCCACACCGACACCGGTCTGCAAGAAGAAGTTCTTGACGTGGAACTCATATAGGAACTTGCCGTTAGCGGCCCATCCGCCCGGCGTACTTTGAACTCCTTGAATATTAGACAGGAACGTACTCCAACCTCCATCTACGGAGAAACCGAGGTAGTGGCCCGATCCGGTATATGTGGTGGAATGCAGGCCAAGCGAGTTCCGGGTCTTATTCGCATCCCTAGCGGAGAAGCCTTTCACTTTCGAAAGGCTTCTCTCCGCCTTGGAGGATGTGGAATAGCGGTTCTGCCCCCATGTCGCAATAGAGGCGAGGCAGAGGCTTAGAACGATGATTTGTCGCAGTTTGGACATGTGTCTTTTACGATTACTTTAATGGCTCTATATGATTCTTTTGACTCCTTATCCGACGACCATACCTGAACGATATACATTCCTTCTACGGACGGTATGGACACCGGTGTGGACTGGCCGTGGTATGTGCCTTTGGAGATGAACTGACCATCCACGGTGTTGATACGGTACTCGCCGCTGCTGTTCTCGTTGAGCGAGAGGATGTGTATGGATCCTCCGCGCGGAACGCAGGTAGGCGTTACGGCAATATAGTCACTCGAAGGACCATGGTCTTTGCCCGGGTCTGTCGAGGAGTTCGGCATGGCTTTTACGACGATCGGACAGGTGGGTTCGGAACTGATCACAGCGCCTGTGATATCCGTCTCAGTGAGCACGACGTGGTATTCCGCGGTTTGCTCCGAGTCGTATATCAGACCTTCCGGCACATAGAGATATGGCTTGGTGTATCCGAACATCTTTTGTCCGTTGCGATACCACTGGAAGCCGTTCCATGCGTAACCGCCGTTGTTGTTCTCATCCAGCAAGACAATCAGGTCACCATGGCGCTGAACCATCACCCATGCGGGGTAGTTCACTTTCACCTCGATATCATAGGTCATCTGACCTGCGCTGGAGCAAGTGCCGTTTTGGAAACTGATGGTTGCATGATAAACACCGGGCGTCGGATAGTCTTCACGTGCTTCGAGTTGCGGAATCGGCAGGTCGAGTGCGTATACCGAGTCTACTTTCCATTCACTTTCCGGACGAACGATCGCCTGGTCGATGATATCTACGAAGCCTATCTCATGCGCATCATCAGCATACTGGATGCTGAAGCTTGTGGGGTGACCGCCCTTGTACGAATAGCGAATGGCATAGGTTGCTTCGGTATTTGCTTCGCCGAAGCATACAGGAGTAGGCTCGACGGTGATCTGCGAGGACTTCACTACGGAGAGGGTAAGTGTGGTTTTGGTCTTACATGGCTTGCCCTCCTCTTGGACGAACCTCACGTACGTGCCTGCCGTGCTTAAGGTAGTATCGCCGAATTGGTAAGTCTCGCCTTCGCATATCGTAGTGCTCATGGTGATAGGTGGCAGCGATTCGAGGATCTCATAGTAGAGCGTGAGCACGGAGTCGCAGAAACATGCTACCGTCTTCAAGCTATCGCGTACGATATATGAATGGCCGATTTCCAAGTCCGTGGGAACGATATTGCCCGACACCTTGTTTGTCGCATTGCCTTTCGCGTCTGTATAACGATTGATCGGATTGCCTGCACTGTCGAACAAGTATAAGTTGCTCGGGATATGCTCTTCACCATTGCGCAACAGCCAGTGGAAATCATCGTCGTTATAGCATACCATCGTGTCATAGGTATACGGCTCGATGTACATAGCTCGGAAGCGTCTCAAATCGGCTTCGTCACCCTCGCAAGGCCATACACCGTAAGCAGGAGTGTAACTAACGATGACTTCACGGGTGTCGATACATGTGACGGTTGGGTCTTGCGGCTGTATGATGTTACGTATAGTATCCGGAACCGTTGTTCCTGCCTTATAGCACACGGAATCCCGTTTCCAATCCGGGGACCATTTAGGATCGTTGAAGCACCTGTTCTTAGGCTCACGTACCACTCCGTCGCCGAAGACTACCAAGTCTAATATACAGATAGAGTCGACGCAGATACCGCGGCTCAGATATTGCTTAGCGCATAAGGTATCGGTTGCTGTTGCATGCCGATTTTTCAAAACCTGTTCGCTAACGACAATATCTTTGTGACCTACCCAATGATAGGTGTCGCTTGCGCACACCTCAACGGTACCAAGACTTTCGCTTACGTTCGCATTTACCAAATAGGTTGGATAGACGGTTACATTTTGCACAAACACCTCGAAAGAACCGTCAGCATTCAGTACAGTGTCTATCAGCAGGTAGGTGCGCGTACCGTCCGCGTTATAGTGATAGTCTCGGCTACCACGGTTAGTGGAGGGGGCGAAATAATCGACCTCGTCGATGACATTTCCGTTCTCGTCGTAGTAGTAGCGGAAGTAATCTCCAGTCGTATAGGTGAACGTGTGGTAGCGTGTGCCATCCGCGCGCGCTACGGTCGTGTCGCCGCCAAAATGCCACGGTTCGGTTACTCCTTCATCCATCACATCGCCGTTATCACCCAGATTGATGGCGGGTAAGATACTTGTCTTGTTTACCGTGATATTCAGGAAGGTCGTACTATCGCAAGATATACTTCCCTGTGTTCCGTCGGAGAGTTGTGAACTATGATAGATACCACTTAAGGCACCTGCTGTTTCCTTCTCTATAAGTTCCTCCGTGATGATGACCGCAGAGTCCACTTTCGCCACAGTCTTGAGTTCCTCCAGGTCCTTTATGCTCGGATGGGTGTAGAAGAAGTCCTGACCTACAAAGAGCACCTGCGGATTCGTGAAGAAACGCAGCGTGTCATACGTATAGAGCGTGCGCTCATACGTGGAGCGATCTTTGTTGGCATCCTCCCGGTAAATAGGAAGCACGAACATACGTACGCCCTCGATACTATCGCATTCTACCGGTTCCTGATCGCCGGTTTCAGGGTCTGTCCAATACTTCGTTTTGGTCTTTAATTCATTACCGGATATCAATACGGTATCTTTGTCTACGGAGAATTCGATACCTTTGAATGTTCTCGTCTCTCCTGGAACTTGGCACAATGTAGTATCTTCCGTCGTGACATAAGCCGGATAAATCGTCAGGTGTCGATAGAAATGCGCATCCAGACCTGCTACCGGCCAAGGAGGAGAAACAGTCTTACGATGTTCCTCTAACCGGACGGTTTTCGGTAACTCACTCAAATCAGTATAGTAGTCCTGCAGGTCCACAGAGATAATGGTATCTCCGGCTTGCCATGTATAGGGTGTCTCGTTGCTACAAGCCCATGCGTACGTGTGTTCCTCTTGTACGTCCGCTACCGGAACCTGCAAGGTCACCGTCGAGTCACAGACATCCGTCAACGAACCGTCATCGCGCGTATAGGGGCGAGTGGTGATGGTCGTTGTCAACGTATACATATTCTTGCCCGGAACTACGGTCCATCCTTCCGGTACCACTCCGTATTCTTGGAGCACTGCGATGGGCTTGCCCCCGGGGTTCGGGATGGTGTCGGTAAGCACTCTCTCACCGGCCCAGATCACGCCGTGCCACTCAAACCATTGTTGGGTCGAGATAGGCGTGTAGGTCTCCTTGGTCTCGTATATGGGCTGAAGGATAACCGTCTGATAATAAATTCTATGGCAAGGAATGTCCACAATCGTATCCGCCAGTTCGTAAACGATACGCGCAGTCTTGGAGCGATTGATACGCAGCGGATTGGTCTCGTTGTGGTAACGCTTCCTGGTGTTAGGCTTGCCTTTCTCATAGGCCCAGAACGGAGAGTGCTCCGGCCATTTATGCTCTATTTGCGTGCCGTCATCGTAGCAATATACAACCGTGTCGTAATGAGTCTCTACCTGGTTAACCGTCACCTTGTATTGGATAATATACGGACAACCATCCGAGTTGACACATTCTATCTCGGGGCTGTAATACACAACTCCCGTCAAAGAATCTCTCGGGTTGAAGACCCATTCGAAGGTTTCGTCCTTGATGTCACGGTCAGAACGCTTGTTGACAATCAACAGAGGATCATCTTTACATAACTCTTTCTCCTTGATACGCGTCTCATCGTGGTGGAGGAAGGTGAGGTGTAAGATATGGCGTTCACCGGTACAATTTTTGAAGTCCGTGCCGAGAGGATAGGTTGATCTTGGGTGATTATATACACATACATTCGTGCCCTCATGTATACCGTCTACACCGACTTGATAGGGGATGTCTATGTGCTTGGTAAATCGTCCGTCGTACCAGTTGTAATCAAGAGACCATGTGAATCGCGTATTACAGGTCGTTTCGTCATCGTGTATGTACTCCTTGATGGGCCAAACATAGAAACTCAGTTTCAGCGAATTGTCACATCCGAGGACTTTGCGCGAAGAATGGAGCGTAGCGCCGTACTTGTCAATCCACTCCTGCATCTTGTCACTACAATCCTTCTTGAGAATGATATCTGTGCTTTCAAACTGCCAATACAACTTACTGTCGCCCAGGTACGTCCAGCCATTAGCTCCTATATTGCCATTGTTCTTGCAGGCGGTAAACGTGCCGGGGAAATCAAAGTTCTTAAAGAAATCGCCGAATTGCTTGTCTTTGAGTTGGTCGGGGACATCTGCCAGATCATCTTCACACAGGTAACCGAGGTCCAGTACTTTTACGTCACTTTGGCAGAGCAGTACGAACAACGTGGCAATTGAATCGTTCTCACATCCGTTGACGGTAGTATAACGCTGCGTAACAGGGCTGTTCTCTCCTACTATCAGCGGGGTGAGGTCCGGTTCTTTCGTTTCCGGGTTAACGAAGAACTTAATGAAATATTTGCCGTCTTTCTCTACAATATCCGGATCGTTGGTACAACGGATAAGCCAGGTGGTATCGTTGTAACTGCGGAACGTACGCACGATGGTACTCAGTGTGTCTTTCTGCCAGTTGTCCTGCTCTGCCTCATCGCACAGAATAGGCTTGCGGTATAACACGGCGCGCACCTCAAAGTCCTCATACGGATGGCGCTGTCTGGCCGCTCTGTTTTTCTCCGGCAGCACAAAGAACCGCGTCTCGAGGAACGGATTGCTGAGGTCGCCTTCTTTGTATTCGTACTTGTACGTCGCATCGTCATCATGTTCGTACTCCGTGCGTTTCTGGCTGCTCTGGTCGATACGCATCACTTCCCACTTGATAGCATCCCATTGGTTATGAATGATAGCGGGGAAGCGCAACTTTGCACTATCGCAAATGAAGATGGTGTCGTATTGAATCGGCTTTTTCGGAAGATCAATCTTGTTCAGATACCATCCTCCGCCGTTTCCTTTATCCGGATACTTGGCGTTGAATTCACCTCCGTGCACTTCTTTCGGGTCATAGCGCTTGGATAGGAATAACGAGTCCTCAATGTGCGTGAAGGTGTAACCTATCGGGTAAAGACATGCCTGACCGTTCTCTATACCGCATACATATCCGCCGAAACCCTTCTCCGCTGCCGTGAGAATCTGATAACCCTCTTCGGCGCTCGGGATAGGAATACGGGCATATTGATAGTTGGAATAAACACTTCCGGGTAAGTTCTTGAACAAACTGGAAGGAATAACCGTTCCGTTACGTTTGAGCGAAGAGATAGTCGATTTCTTTGCCCAAACAACTAACTCATAGCTCAACGATTTCACGGTTTCACTTGCTAACGGATTGTGGTAGGTCGTAAACACCGCCGTATCCGTTAGATGCTCTAATGGCGTAATCATCGTCATAGAGGGGTCTCCGTGATAATCGATATTCGCATCCAGATTGTAAATCGCACTGGAAGAATGAAGATGTACTTGTACCGGATGGTTCGCTTTGATAAGATATACACTATCTTCCAACGTAGTGTATAGATTTTTCTGACCGTGATAAGCATCAATCAGTGTCGACCATTTTCCGTGCGGTGCTAAAGTATAAGTCTGGGGCGAACCCGAATGCTGGAAACTTGTTACGGTTATGTTCGTCTCCTGATCCCGAGCGACGACGTCGAGTTTGTTGAGTCGGGTTTTGAGACCCGTCATCGGTACAATGAACTCTGTGCCCCAACGATTGATCGGCAACAACTGGTCAAACGCGTGGTCGGATGATGCAGCAGCTTCTTCGGTGGTAAAACGAGCAGCTTGGTTTCCGCTCCATACAGCTATCGGGTGGTCGGCACAAATCGTTGTTCCGGATAAATCTGCTGTCGGGTGCTCCGGATCGGCTGCCATAGAGCGAACAATATAAACCATGTACGGCTGCGGGAAGGTGGTCTGTAGCGTACCGCTACTTTCCGTGGTGGTTTTGACCCCGTCCGGCAATTGGATAGAAACCTTAGTGCCGGCAATCGTGGACATGATAATAAATTCTGTCGCGATATTGTCTTCGCTGTTACAACTTACGATATATTCATGTCCCAAAGCTTGTTTAGGCAACACATGCGCGCCGTCCAAGGTAAACGTGGTCTTATCGGCACCAGCTTGGTTGACGGCATAAACGGTTGTCTTCACGCCGTTCTTGCTATAGATGTGCACACCATAATTGAGAGGCGTTTCTACTTGGCTGTATTGCTGAATAATGTCCCAATAAGCAAAATCCGCCGGTATGTCTATTACTTCGGAGGAGTTAACCGGGATGTAGTACTCCCTGTTATAACCCAAACCGCATTGCACGCCAATGGTGTCATGTGTAATCTCCGGATGACCGGGCACTTCTCGGGCACTAACCAAGAATTGCAACTTCAAGTCAGGGGCCTTCCTCTGAGCGGTTCCGTTCGGCAAGAAAGTGGCGTAGAAATCATAACCCTCGGTACTCGTCACCGGAGAAACGGATAAAGTCGCTTGAGCCCGCATAACAAGGGCCAAACTGAGGGCATATATCATTACTAATAATTTACGCATGTGTCTCATGTTCGTGCACATTATTCATTTTAGGGCGCAAAGATACAAAAAATTTTGCATCCACACAAATAAAAATGCAATTTTTATACCAAATCAGCGATTTTTAATAAGAAATGTACTAAAAAGAATAAAAATCAGGTAATACACAACCACCATTCCTAACCCGATATGCACCGAGACCGTACTGCCTGGAAGATGCTCTATCCAACCCGTCGAATGATTCATTGCCCATGCCAAACCGTACGTCATTTTGCCCATCATCGTTCCCAACCAACTGCCGCCTAAGACAATCGTAGCCAGCCCGCAAGGAACCAGCAAGGTCGCGAGTGGTAACACAATCAGATTGGTCAGCAGAAAATAACAGCTGATTTGCCCGAAATAGAACATCGTGATAGGTAAAGTACCTATCTGCGCTGCAAGAGACACGATGATAATCCCAAGAAAATAGAGTCCGATTTGTTTGAAAAATCCTTGCTTAGAAGGCAGGGGCGGAGTCAGACTTTTGGCCATCACCACAATCGCTGCCGTAGCTGCAAAACTCAGCTGAAAGCTGACGCTCCATAAGTCCGTCGGGCGCACTGCCAAAATCAATACCGCTGCTGCGGCGATGGTATTCAGACTAAAGGCCGGCCGGTACAGCATCCTTCCCGTCTCAAAGATCGTCACCATCGTCACTGCCCGGACTACCGAAGGCGTCATTCCCGTCAACCACGCGTAGCCCCACATCACCGCAATGACCACCCCACTGATCGCACATCGTCCAAATCGGTTCTCATACAGCGGTTTGAAGCGTCCGCCTAAGGTCAGAAGCCACAACACCAACCCGTACAAAATGCCCGTGTGTAAACCACTCACGGCCAGCACATGCGCGGCGCCGGAGGCCTGAAATTGCCGCCGTATCTCCGGGTCAATATCATCTTTATAACCCAGCGTCAACGCACCCGTTGTGGCCAACTCATCTCCACTCAAACCGGCTGCGGCCAAGCGCCGGTATAAGCGCACTTGCAAAGGCTCTTTATGTTCCTTTGCCGGCAAAAGATTATACCGCGCTGCGAACGCTCTGCCCGTCCTTCGCGACCATTCAATCTGCGTCTTCGCCACTACGGTATCACCCCAACTCGGCAAGGCCCGCGTACTATCTCGCAATAGATACAAATAAACCTCTAAGCCTCTAATCCCTAACTCCTTCATCCCTAACTCCTTCATCCCTATCACCTTCGTCTCAAACCGCTCGCACTTGGCTGTCGGTTTCGGCGCACTCTCAATCACAAATCCGTACGTCCTCACCTCTTCCCGCTGCGCTTCTGTACCCGTTTCTTCTGTCTGCGGCACAAACGGTCGAAAATGGTCGAAAAAAAGTATTGCTGCTACCAACGGCAACAGCAATACAATCATCGGGTATGCACGTATTTTGCTTAGCATGTGCTTATCATCTCGGGGTAATATCGTATCCTACCCATCCTTATAATATACAAAGTATATTATGCCGTGATTTTCATTTTATGTATCATTTCTATTGGATCTTTCGCTCCGAAGACGGCACTTCCGGCTACCAGCACATCCGCGCCGGCGTCGAACAATGCATGCGCATTCTCTGCGTTCACACCGCCGTCAATCTCAATCAGCGTCTGCAGCCCCAGCTCCTCTATCTCCGCCTTGATAAAGCGAATCTTATCCATCGTCTCGGGAATGAATTTCTGGCCTCCGAAGCCCGCAAAAACCGACATCAGCAACACCATATCCACCTTGTCCAAATACGGAACCAAACGTTTTACGTCAATGTCCGGATTGATGGTAAGACACGTCCTCACGCCCTTCGCCTTAATCAAATCCAGGATAGGCAGCGGATCGTCCACAGCCTCCAAGTGAAAACCTACCGACCACGCACCCGCATCGCAAAATCGCTCCACGTATTTCTCCGGATGAACGATCATCAGGTGCACATCCAGCGGCTTTGTGCAATACTTGCGCATCGGCTCCATCAGCGGAAAACCGAACGAGATATTCGGCACAAACGTACCATCCATCACGTCCACATGCAACCAGTCCGCTTCACTGCGGTTAATCATTTCCAAATCCTGTGCCAAATGACCGAAATCGGCCGACAAAACACTTGGTGCAATCAGTCTCATTTTGATTCGTTAAATACAAGTTTATATCCTTTGCCTCTCACCGCCGCAATCGAGTATCCGGCGCGTTCCACAAATCGACGTAAGTGATTGATATACACGCCCATAGAGCGCGAAGTGAAGGCATTGTCTTCCTTCCATAACGAGGCTAAAATACGGTGCCTGTCCACTACCTCATCTTCGTTCCGACAAAGCATCAAAAGCAGGTCACTTTCGCGTCCCGAAAGATGCTCGCCGTCGAAGGTCTGATGCGTCGCATCGAAAGAATGTCCGTTAAGGTTAAAAATTCGCTGTTTGCTCTCGTTTTGCTTCTTTACACGACGCAAAATAGCCTCTATCCGGTAAATCAAAATATCCATCGAAAAGGGCTTGAACTGATAGTCGTCGCACCCTAATTGGAATGCACGCATCTGACTCTCGCGATCGGTGCGGGTGGTCAAAATGATGATCGGCAATTCCGAGTAGCGGTGATGAATCTCGCGCAACAAATCATACCCGTTCATCCCGACGCCCTGAATCTCCATCAGCACGAGATCGGCGTACGTCGCCGAGAGAAAATCCAGTCCCTCTTTGCCCGAATCGACGGCATGACTTTCGTACCCGCGACTACAAAAGTAGTCGCAGAGCACCGTCGAGAGGCTGATATCGCCTTCTATGATGAGAATTTTTGCGTTCATACCAACAAATTCGCTGCAAATTTACAAAAATTCTTGCATATGTGCAAAAAAAATCGTAACTTTGCAGCGAAAAAAAAGAAAAATACCATGAGTAAGATTCTTTTAATATCTACGGGCGGAACCATCACGATGGTTCGTGACGCCGTGTCCGGCGCACTTGTGCCGGCGGATATGGAGACTTTCAAGGCCTTCATGCCCGAGCTCTCTGCCGGTGATTTCCAAGTGGAGATTCAGGCTTTTACGCCCCTTATCGACTCTTCGGATATCGGTCCTGCCATTTGGGAGGAGATGGCACGCACGGTCTATGACCATTACGACGAATACGACGGATTCGTCATTCTGCATGGCACGGACACCATGTCATACTCCGCCTCGGCCCTCTCCTTCATGCTCGAGAATCTCGGGAAACCCGTCGTTTTCACGGGTTCGCAACTGCCGGTCGGAGTGCTTCGCTCGGACGCGAAGGAAAACCTCTTGACGGCTATCGAGATAGCGGCCGCGAAGGATGAAGAAGGCAATGCAATCGTGCCGGAAGTGACGATCTATTTCGAGGATCGGCTCTTCCGCGCTAACCGTACTACCAAGCGCAATGCTGAGCATTTCTCGGCTTTCAACAGCTACAACTATCCTGCGCTTGCGAAGGCCGGCGTGCATATCACCTACCTGCCGCATCTCGTTCGTTATTCCGATCCGACCAAACCCCTCACGCTCCATACAGCGTTTGATACCAACGTGGCAGTTCTCAAACTCTTCCCTGGTATCCAACCTGCCGTCGTGCGCGCGCTGTTGCGTACGCGCGGTCTTAAAGGTGTAGTCCTCGAGACCTTCGGCGCGGGAAACGCACCTTCCGATAAATGGCTGTACCGCGAACTCAAAGCGGCCGTGGATCGCGGCATCATCATCGTCAATAAGACGCAGTGTAACACCGGTTCGGTGGAGATGGGACTCTATGCCGTCTCGCTCAACCTCATGAAAGCCGGCGTGCTCTCTGGCCACGACATCACGACCGAAGCATTGCTCACCAAGATGATGCTTCTCCTTGGAGAACAACCCGAGAACGCCAAAGAACTTCTTTCCCAAGACCTCTGCGGCGAAATGACAATAGATTAGAATCATAGTTCTACCTAGTTAGACCTAGTTCTACCTAGATTAATTAATAAACACCAATAATATGAAAAACTTAGAACCCAAAGGCCTGTGGTCCAGTTTCTACAGCCTTACTCAAATCCCGCGTCCCAGCGGAAAACGCAAAGAGATTGCGGACTTCTTAGTGAATTACGGCAAATCGCTCGGTCTGGAGACCCTTCAGGACGAGATAGGCAACGTCCTCATTCGCAAACCCGCCTCGCCGGGCTACGAGAACCATCCGGGCGTCATCCTGCAAGGACACATGGATATGGTTCCTCAGAAGAACGCCGACAAAGTCTTTGATTTTGAGAAAGATCCGATTGAGGCCTATATCGAAGACAACGGCGAATGGGTAACAGCCGACGGAACGACGCTCGGTGCCGACAACGGTATCGGCGTTGCTACGGCTATGGCCATTCTCGCTGACAAGAATGCCGTGCATCCTCCTTTGGAGGCGTTCTTCACTATCGACGAAGAAACCGGTATGTATGGCGCCAATGACCTCAAGTCCGGTTGGCTCAAAGGCAAATACCTGCTGAACCTCGACTCCGAGACCGAAGGTGAGTTATACGTAGGCTGCGCCGGCGGTATTGACTCCGAAGCTACTTTCCGCTACGAACCTGTAGAGACCGAAGAAGGCGACATCGCGCTGCGCGTATCAGTCAAAGGTTGCAAAGGCGGTCACTCGGGCTGTGACATCCATCTCCAGCGTGCGAATGCCATCAAGCTCCTCTTCCGCTTCCTCAAAGACGCGGTTGCGAACTTCGAAGCACGTCTCGCTTCCGTTGATGGCGGCAACATGCGCAACTCCATTCCGCGTGAGGCATCGGCGGTCATCACCATTCCTGCAGAGAGTTATCAGGACGTGCAAGACCTCGTAGATCGTTACGAAGACCTCTTCTTGCGCGAGTACGACGGCGTAGAACCCGACCTGCATTTCGTGGGCGAAGAAGTGGAATGCCCGAAGACCGAGATGCCGGAGGATGTGCAGGACTTCCTGATCCATGCTGTCACCCTCTGTCCGCACGGCGTTTACCGCGTCATTCCGGAGATGCCGGACATCGTGGAGACCTCCAACAACATCGCCATCATCGAGACCAAAGACAATACGGTTAAGGTCATCTGCCTCAGCCGTTCGAGTGTGGAGAGTCGCAAAGAAGAACTGGCTTCTATCATCCAATCGGCCTTCTCGCTGGCCGGCGCAGATGTGGAGTTCAGCGGCGCATACCCGGGTTGGAAACCCAATTTCAAGAGTGGATTACTCAAGACCATGAAAGAAACGTACGAGAAAGAGTTTGGTTCCTCTCCTCGTATCGTTACTATTCATGCCGGACTCGAATGCGGTATCATCGGTAGCAAATACGAGGGTATGGAGATGATCTCCTTCGGTCCGACGATCGAACATCCGCACAGCCCGGACGAGCGCGTGAATATCGCTACTGTGCAGAAGTTCTATCGCTTTGTGTTAGCTGCTCTACGGCAACTTTAGTAATCTCATCGTCGCGCTCGAAGAACGGGAAGAATCCTTCATCGCCGAGCACGTCACGAATGATATAAGCATGCAGAAGTCGCGTCATTAACGGGCGCGATTTTTGTATCTCTGCCTCTTTCGGCTCTACGCCTTTCTCTTCGGCAAACTTCACAAACTCACGCAAGACATTCTGCGTCTTCAGGTACTTCTCCAATGCCTGCCAATCGGTGTATTTGCTCAGTTCCTTACGGTGTTCGTCCGTGTATTTATAGGCAAACTGATAGGTGTAGGCCATGTTCACGCAGATGTTATACCACGGCGTGTTGAGTGTCGTGTCGCGGCCGACAAACACATCCGGCATGATTCCTCCTCCGCCGTGCACGATACGTCCTTTCTTTGTGCGGTACACGGTCGTGTCGGAGAAATGTACCGAGTCGGCCGAGTAGAACTCGCCGTGCTCATAGCGTTCCATCAGATCTTTCTCATAATCGTCCTGATCGCCTAAGGTATACGGTTTCTGGATGCAACGGCCACTTGGCGTGTAGTAGCGTGCAACGGTCAGACGTACCGCACTGCCGTCCGAGAACGGCATCTGCTGCTGCACCAAACCCTTGCCGAACGAACGGCGACCGACAATCGTCGCGCGGTCGTTGTCTTGCATCGCGCCGGCGAAGATCTCACTGGCCGAAGCAGAGAAATTATCAATCAGCACAACCAACGGCACGTTTTTGAACCGACCGCCGCCGTTCGCTTTCGCTTCGTAGCGCGGGTACGCGCGACCTTCCGAATAGACGATCATATCGCCGCCCTTCAGGAACTCATTGGCCATCTTGATCGCCTGATCCATGTAGCCGCCGCTGTTCTCG
>Ga0247611_10006200_pt1 | contig 15459 bp, 12 predicted proteins | sample 177DNAGHGhighgp2_FD_192422 | JGI IMG/M metagenome (GOLD analysis project Ga0247611, IMG submission 192422) | Sheep rumen microbial communities from Palmerston North, Manawatu-Wanganui, New Zealand - 1770 DNA GHGhigh gp2 | ecosystem: Host-associated > Mammals > Digestive system > Stomach > Rumen...
TTTGAAAACGATACATTTGTTCTTCTGCATATGTTTAGAAAAAAGACACAAAAGACACCAAAATCAGAAATAGAAAAAGCAATTAAAGAATGTAATGATTATAAAATTCGAAATGGAGGAAAATAATTATGAGAACATGGGAAGATTTCAAAAAGGATGCTAAAGAATTAAATAATAAAACTAAAGAAGATATTGAAGAAATGGAAGTATTAGCTAATATTATTAGCAGTATTATTGAAAAACGTAATGAATTAGGTATTTCTCAAAGAGAATTAGCCGATATTTGTGGACTTCCACATTCTTCTGTTGCAAGAATTGAATCTTGTGCTGTAAAACCAAAAGTTGAAACATTAATTAAAATAATGAAACCGCTTGGTTTAACTTTAGCAGCAAAAGCAATATAATTTAAGAAAGGGGCTGTAAAAAAATAACAGTTCTGTAAAAAATAAAAAATAGGTTCAAACCTAGAGTAAAATCTGGGAATGAACCTAATTTTTTTGGTATAATTTAAGTATGGAAAACTTAATGAATAATTACTTAAATAATACCTCATCTCGCAATGAGTATTATACACCAATTCAATTAAGATTACCACTAATATTTTCACAATAGACTTAAATACTATATCCAAACTTTTTTAGCGTCTCATTTACAGCTTCATTTAATATTTGATAAGCCTTCTTTTTACTTGGCGAAGCATCATCTTTATAATTATGGCGTTTATTTAAATATAAATCTCTTAAATATTCATACATTTGAGGATTAGATTTAACTCTTTCGAATTTTTCCCTATATTTTTTCATTTCACTTCTAAGTTTCCATAAATAATCAAAATCATTTGCACTACGATTATCTTTGTCATTATAAAGAATAAAATATGATTCTTTTTCATCAAATTTCGTTATAATGACATCAAAACCAAAGCCTCTATTTATATCTTTTGTTCTTAATGATTGAGTTCTATCCTTCATATCTTTAAATCCAGAGGGCTTACTGTCATTAAAAGCATTTCTAAAAAGATCTTTTATTTCTTTTGGTTCCATATCTACTGGATAACTTGTTAGAATTATTTGATAATCTAAATCGAAGTATCCATTCTCATTACATTTTCTAACAACCATATTTCTAGATCCACTTCCTATTAAATTACAGTTAAATCTAATACGTTTTTTTCTTAATATTCTATGTACTTCGACAATCCAATCTTGGAATATATTTTTAGGTCTTCCTAACCCTTTTAAATCTTTATCGGGAACATATTCACACATATTATAAATTAAACCTCCTTTAATATATCTAATAATAAACAAATAAAACTATTATTAATATTATTAGTAGTTTTTTCTGTCCTTTCATTTATTTCCGAAATTATATATTTGGGATAATCTAATGGTAGTAATTCAATCAGCTTTTTAATTCTTATCATAGTAATATCCTTTGTTGATTCAAAATTATAACTAAATAACAATGGTGAATGATGCATTACAGCATTTCTTAAATATACAATATCATCTAATTTATTTACATCGAATTTATTGGGACAATATTCCCTGACGAAAGAAACTATATCTCTAAAATTTAATGCAAACCTTTTATAAAATTCTGTAATCTCATATTTTGGCTGAGATTTTTCAATACATTTGGGTAATTTATCAAAAAAATGATAATCTTCTTTTTTTATTATTGCATCTGATGAAAAATCAAAATTTAGAAGTATATCATTTTTTATATATTCTTCTAATGTGCCTAAATATTTAAACAATACATCTTTTAATGCTTTATCATATCTAATAAATGAATTAACATCTTTGTAAGTAATGTTTGAATCAATTTTTAATAATGTTTCATATATTATTTTGTACTGTTGAGTTCCTCTTATTTTTGAAAACTTATTATAATTTTCTCTATCTTCGTCATTTAACGATGATATAAAATCAATATATAACATTTCAATCACTATCCTATCGTTAGAAACTATCATTATTATTTTACCATATTTTTATCAATTAAAAAAAGAACCTGTATTGTCTTACATCATATCTTTATTAGATCTAGGTCTAATTGAAATTGAACAATAATAATATAAGAGGAGACGGCGTCTCCTCTTATTCATTTGAATCTTTATTTTCTTCTTTAGGTTCTTCTATATTTTCATTAGATTCTTCTAATGATTTAGCTTCTTCTAAAGGCTTATCATTTGATTCAGTATTTTCTTTTTGGGCTTTTAATTTAGCTAATTCCTCAGCTAATATTTCTTGTTTTAATTCTTCTAGCATTTGTTCTCTTGATTGCTGGTTTTTCTTTTTAGCCTCATCTGTCTTTTTCTTTAATAATACTTGGGCTGTTTGCATACCAATTGTTATAACAAATATACCTATTAATATAAAGAATATTAAATTTTGATTTATACCGCCAGAAAAAATATTCATAAAACTTAACCCTGTTATAAACTTACCATATACTAAATTGCTTGTCACAGCAATAGAGTCTGTAGTATTGTTGTTATTATCACCCATCATTATTAAATAATTCTTTTCAGTAGTACTTACTAAATTTATTGTTTTATCATTATAATATTTAGTTGAAGTTTCTAATACTCCATCTACTACCTTCCCAACTACTCTATGGATAATAAATTTATCTTCTTTTGAATTATAATAAACAATAATATCATCTAGATTACATGAATCATATGATGTAGCACCAAATAAGACATAGCTTTGTTTTGATATTACAGGTTCCATTGATTCTGTAGGAACATAAGATATCGAAAGTCCAAATATCCTAGGTGGTCTTCTTTGGGTATTGCCTACTATAACTGCAGAAACAATATAGATACATAATATTAATGCTATCATACTTAATACATAGCTTACTATAGTACCTATTTTATTTTTCTTCTCTTTTTTATCTAAAGTCAAGGTAATCTACCCCTACTCTTCAATAACATTTTCTTTAAATAATGCTTCTAATTCTTCATCTGATAATGAATCTAGATCATCATCTGAGCTAGATGGTCTTGTTGCTGGAGCGCTATCCTCATCCTTTGGCTTTGCCTTAGGTTTTAAGCTAATTTTAGGCTTTTTAGGAGCCTTAGGTGCTTCTTTCTTTAGTTCTTCTTTAGGTTCTGATATAGGCTCATCTGTAGGCATACCATTATCAGCCATTAATTTATCTAATTCTTCATCTGATAATGAATCTAGGTCATCTGAAGGTGCATCTGATGTATTATCAGAAGGTTCAGTATCATCATTTGATTCATTATTATCATCATTATTTGATGTATCATCAGAAGTTTCATCATTAGATTCTGCACTAGCCTCTGGCTCTGTTGCCTCAGTAGCTTCAGACTCTGAAGTAACTTCTGGAGCTTCTGCAGGTATATTATCTGTAGGCTCTTCATTAGATTCTACAGGCTTTTCTTCTACAGGCTCATTATTTTCATTATTAGGAGCATCATTTCCCTCTACAGGAGCTTTTGATTCTTCTGTAGGTTCTTCCTTTTTCTTCTTAGGCTTTAATGAAATAGATGGTTTCTTAGCCTTTGGCTCTTCATCTTTATCATCAAGTCCTTGTAAATCAGCATTTGCATCTTGCTTCTTTGGCTTAGGTTCAGCCTTTTTAACAGTTTTTGCCTTAGCCTTAGGCTTTTCAGGCTCATCGCCTAATGAATCAAATCCTAATCCATTTTGGCTCATTAGAGCTTCTAATTCATCAGCTGTCATATCCTCAATTGATTTATTTTCATCAACTTTAGGTTGAGCCTTAGCTTCTTCTTTAGGCTCTTCAGGTTTCTTCTTCTTAACAACTTTCTTCTTAGGTTGAGGATTTGCCTTAGCATCTTCAGCTGCAAGCTGTTCACCAAGTAAGTCATTAGCAGCCATTAATTCTGCTAATTCCTCATCTGTTAAGTCATCATATTCATCCTTACGACGAACTGGTGCTTGAACCTCTTTTTCAGCCATAGCAACTGCTTCTGCCTCACGCTTCTTAGCCTCTTCACGTAATTCCTTAAGGTGATTACGTTTAGCCTCTACAAGAGGTGCCATAATCTCATTTCTAGCTTTAATTTCAGGTGAAATTTCATTTTCCTTCATTTCGGCTTCTCTACGTTGTCTTTCGATAGCCTTTTGAGCATCTAGAGCATCTTTTTCAAGCTTACGCTTTCTAGCATTTTCTTTTCTATCACGTTCAATTTGAGCAAGTCTCTTAGCTTCCTCTCTTTGACGTTCACGTTCTTGACGCTCACGATCCTTTTGTTCTTTAACCTTAATCTTATCCTCAAGCTTAGAAATAAGCTTTTCTATTCTCTTTTCTTCCTTACCCATACGGGCAATATTCATTTGTTTTGCCTGACGTACAATCTTAAATATCATCATTCTACGTCTAGCAAATTCTAATTGTTCATATAAATCTCTAGATTCTAATTCTTCATCTGCAACACCAAAGGCAGTTGGATAAATTTGATCTAGCATATCAAGCATTTGACGATATACAACTCTTATAGATTCATTAAATTTATTACCACTTCTTTGTAAACCATCTAATGATGCTTCAAAGAATTTAGCTGTTTCAGATAATAAAGCTTCATTCATTGTATAATCTTCAAGCTTCTTAGTATCAGCTTCAAAATTTAATTCAATTTCTAAATCCTTATTTTCTTCAGGCTTAGGTGCTTTAATTTGTTGAAGCTTTTTAGATGCATAAATACCATCGATACCACGGTTTTTAATAAATGATGTTAAAGCTAGTGCCATACAAGCATTGATATCTTTATCAAATATCTTAGAATATTTATAAGCTTTTTCTTTAACATCTACGTTAGTAGCAATAGAATCTACTCTATCTAGATATAACCATAAACCATAACATAATTTGAAATCTGGGTTATGTAAGATAATATTAGTTTTCATGATAGGAGGTAATACATCCTTTGCTTTAGCAAGAGCACGCATAAATTCAGTACCCTTAAGACCAGCAATATCTTGTCTTACCTGTAATAATCTATTGAATTGTTCCCTAGTTGTTTCAACATCGGCAGTTAAATCATTTTTAATTTCGATATCTAAATCGATAGTAACCTCTTGACCTGAAACCATGAATGTATTTTTAACATCTAGCTTTTCAGTTTCAAAAGATTCTAGAGATACCTTCATTACCTCAAACGTCTTTCAACGGATTGATCTAGTCTTTTTACTAATGATTTAATAAATCTATTTTCATAAATAGCTAATTCATCTTCTGCAAATGTAGTTAATACCTTTGATGGAATAACATTATCTTCAGTAATACTCTTTATAAATTGAGTATGAGAGGCTAAATGACGTACAGTCTCACTGTTAGTCTTTTTTGCTTTTTCAACCTGAACAACTTCACTTTCATAACGGATACTCTTTTTAGGGTCACGCATGATTTTTAAAATCGCTGGGTAAACTGATTCAATTGTATCCAAGAAAGACATATCGAAGTTTCTAATTTCTGATTGTGTCTTATTGAAAACAGACTTTTGACCACCTTTAACTCTTTGTAAGATATAATTACCATAAGGGTCATTTACAGTACTATCTTCAACTTCGGCATATATTTTGGCATAGTAATTTGTTAATTCATCTGTAGTAAAATTTCCTTTTGCCATAAAATACCTCCCTTATACAACAAGATGGGTTAAAAATTAACCCATCTTTAGTTTTTATTTAGATTATTGCATCTTCTTTAGATCTTGAATAAATTCTTTAGAAACTTTAAATTCTTCTTTACCAAATAGACGATCAAGCATTAATGTTAATTCGTCTAATTCTGTTTTTAAGAATGCTAAGTTTAAGCTTTCGAATTTTCTTAAAATTTTGAAAGCAAGCATGTAATCAAGACCTTCAAATTCTGTAAATCCACAAGCCATATAAACTGGAACGAATAATTTGATTTGTTTCATGATACGGTTACCGAATGCAATCTTGAATTTCTCTTGAATGAATTCATCAAGTTCTTTAAATGCACGGTCAGCCATTTCAGTTAAATTGAATCCTGATTGGATACGTTTAAACATATCATCTAAGTATTCAAATGTCATTGATATATTATCAGTATATGGTGCATCAATAAATTCTGCTTTTTTATTGATAGCGATAGGTGTAGCACGGTCATATACCTTATCTGTAATTGTAAATGTTGAATCATCTTTGTTGGCTGTTCCTACAAACCATACGTTTTGTGGAATTAATACTTTACCATTAATTAGATTCTTTGGATCTCTTGGCTCAGATACTGGAACGATATCAATTTTCCATTCGTTAGCATCTGGCATTTCCATTACTGATAAGAATTCAGCGAAATAATATTCGACACGCGCTAAGTTCATTTCATCTAGTACGATAATATTAATTGTATCAGAATAAGATGCTTGGTAAACACTCTTTAAGAAATCTGTTTCATTAAATCTCTTAGTGAATTCGTTTAGATAGCCTAATAATTCAGCACGATCACGCCATGATGGTTGTACTGAAATGATTGATGTATCATTTTGGAAGAATTTACCCATAGCATAAGGTAATGATGTTTTACCTGTACCTGAAATACCTTCTAGAATCATTAGCTTTGTTGTAGCCATACCAGCAAAGAATCTTGCGATAATATCTCTTGAATAATATAGATGTAATTGAGATGCTGCATAATTGATAAATCTATCAACTAAATCAGCCATGTCAAGCATATCTGATTGATTCATTACTGTGATTTTTGGGTTTTCAGCTGCGAATTGGTCAACTTGAATCAATTTTGAGAATCTTGATTCATTATCACCCTTCTTCTTACCACTTTGACCTTCATAATCTACTGCACCTTGAGTACCAGCACCGATTTGTGAAACTCTCATAGCAAGAATTTTATTCTTTTCATCAATTAATTCAACTACTTTTTGATTTAACAATGATACTTCTTCAATTAATGAATCTTTATCTACTTCACGCTTAACAAATTTTACATAACGTTTTAACAATTGATATAGTAAGAATATCAATAATGCTATAAATCCAACGTCAATTATTAATACTAATATGAATGCGATATAATCTAGGGCACTCCATGTAGCAATTGATTCTCCTAATTTTGAGAAATATCCACCATTATCAAACCAGTCACCTTTAAACATTTTTACAATAATTGTGATATGAGCAACAAACCAATCACAAATATTTTTCCAAAGGTCTGAAAGGAACTGTACATAATATCTTGCAAATCCATTCATAATTCTTCAACTCCCTGTTATAAAATATCTTTTTTTATTTTATAAAGTATTTAAAATAATTACCAATTATTTAGAACCCTTTTCTTCATCATTTTCTTCTATTGATAAATCAGGTTCATCAACCTTCTCTTCTTCTACAACAGGTTCTTCTTTCTTTTCCTCTTTCTCTACAGCTTCAGGTTGTGTCTCTTCAACTGTCTCTTCTTTTGTTTCTAAAACTTCAGGCTTATCATCATTTGTTGCTACTGGTTCAGTTGTTTCTTCTGCTTGAGCAACTGCTTGAGTTTCTTCTTTTATTTCCTCATTAGCTTGTTGAGGCTCAGGTTGTGATTGAATAGCACCTTGAGCTCTTAATTCAGCTAATAATTCTTGTCTCATACGTTCTTTTTCATTTTGTAATTCTGCCATTTGAGCTTCATGATCAGCTAAATCAATGGCTTTATTCTTTTCACGTCTTAAGTCTAATACATTCTTAACTACTAAAATAACTTCAATAATTAAAACGATAGCGATAGGTATTACAAAGATAAATAACCAATTTGTTTGAATCCATGTAATTGTTGAGCCAGCACCATAATTAACACTAGTAACAATAGCTTTAATATTGCTGAAATTTGATTCACCAAATATACCTAAATATGACTCATTTTCGTATGCCATTCTTTCAGCACCAGTCATACTATCAACATCTTTTAATCCATATAAAGCAACATATTTATCACCAATTGTATAAATAATATCTGTATTACCAGATGCTTCATTTTTATGTACATATGTGATTCTATGGGTATTAAATGCACCTTTTGAACCATCAGATAGTTGGATTGATTCATCCCAATAAGTAATAACATCGCCAACTTTTAAATTATTAATGACATTCTTATTATTTCCATCTAGCATAGAAACATTTAATAAGTCGCCCTTATATTCTGCACTTGAAGAAGTTGCAGCTTGGTAAGCTCTAAATTGTTTAATATTATAATTTTTATATTGCTCAGGAAGCTGTGATTCTTCCGCGCTCATTGAGTCTGTTAATACAACTAGATATCCTTTACCGAATAGGTTAGGAATACCATGTTTTCTACCTGCATTAATATTCATTAACGAGAATAAAAACAATAATAATATAACTCCATAAAAGATTACATTCCCTACAATTTTCAAAATGAAGATTGTTCTTTGTTTAGGCGTCATTGGTTCTTTGGCGTCTTTTTGCTTCATTTCTGTAGTCTTCTCCATAATTATCACCAATCCTTTATTTAAATAAAGTTTTCTGTTTTAAATAAAACAAATATTCATACATATATAACATATTTTACCATAATTGAATATAAAAAACAATTATATTTATAATGTTTAGAATTTTAACAAAAAAATTGATGTGTAAAATCAATGTTATTTTGTGTAAAATTATTTATATATTTATAGATCGTTTACTTCCTATAAGGTTATTATAGCAAAATGATAATATTTTGTAAATAGTTATAAATTTTACTTATAATAACTTATTTACTATTTTTATACCTTTTATCTCCATTTTATTTGTTAAATGTTCATATATATCTCTTGATGTTTTATCAGATGAATGACCTAATTGTTTTTGTACAAATTTAGAATCTGCCCCATTTTCATATAGCATAGTACAATATGAATGTCTTAGATCGTGTACTTTAATATGTCTTATATTAGCTTTCTTTAAATATTTATCTAATATTCTATTTATCTTTACTACTTTATAAGGAAAAATATATTCATTATATTCTTCCTTATTTATTTTAATAATTGATAAATAATATTTATTATATTCTTTTATTTCTTTGATTAACCATTTAGGTATATCTACTATTCTATTTTTATTTGTTTTAGTATATTTAACTAATACCTCTGTTGTTTTACCATCATTAGTTATAGTTTGAATTTGTTTATTTATAATAATAGTATTTTTTTTATAATCAATATCATTAAATGTTAAACCTCTTAATTCACTTTTTCTTAAGCCTGAAAAAGCTAATAATTTAATCATTAATTTTTCTCTTTTATTTTCTAGATTATTATCATCAATAGAATCTAATAACTTTTTTATTTCTTCTATTGTTAAATAATCACTTTTAGGTGATTCTGTTAAAGGAAACATTTTTAATATTTGTTTGAATTTCCTACTAATTGATATATTTATATATTCCATTATATCTAACCAATCAATTAATAATAAGACACTAGATATTATATTATTCTTAGTTTTAGGTTTTAATTTAAGCTTAGCTATATATAAATAATAATTATTAATATCTTTAGGTTCTAAAGAATTTAATAATATATTTTTAAAATATGATAAGAAATGTTTATTTATTATATTTTTAATAATTGAATATGAATATGGTTTTAGATTAACACTTCTAGTTTCTAAATAATTATTAACCATTTCTTCTGTTGTTAATTCATTTCTACTTTCCATTTTAGTAATACCTCTCTATTATATAAAAATTTAGAAATTATTATATTACTAATGATATTAAGAAACAAATTAATTCTATCTTGTGCAGCTCTAGCAGCTGTAGCAACTACTGCAGCTTCAACAACATTTGCATGGTATACTTCAAATACTGAAGTTCAAGCTGGAACTATTACAGCAGTAACTCAAAACTCAGGTGCAGACTTATTAATGATCGCTGATGGCTTAACTAATAAGGATGCCGATGGAGATTATATTTCTAGTACTGCTCCAGTTGATATTGACAAATTACAATGGGGTACATCAGTAACACAAGTTACTTATGCTGGTACAGTTAATACAACTTCTGGTGCTATTACTGCTCCACAATTATTACCTTTAGCTTATAATGGTTCTAATGCTGCAGCAGATACTTATACTGCAGCTACACCAACTGAAGATACATTTGGTAATGCTACATATTATGTTCTAGATGGTGAAAATTACGTAAAAGCAACTGAATTTGATAGCACTGCTACATACTACACTAAATCATCTACATTAAATGCAACTGGTGGTAAATTAGTTAACCTAGTTGAAAGCTATAAGCAAACAACTGACGCTGCAGTTGTAGCTAATAAGACTTATTATACAAGAAGTGGTTCAGAAGGATCATACACTTATACAAAAGTTACATCACCAGCTACAGCAAGTATTGGAACATATTATGAAGCAGAAATGGTTACTCCAACTGCTGAATCAACAGTTGAAGGTGCATCATATGTTGAATTTGTTCTTTATTTAAAGAATGCAGGTACAGGTGTTAAAGATTTAAATATGACTATTTCAAATTTGACTAATGCCAAGGCTGCTGCAAACAACTTACCTACTAAATCAATTATTGACCCTACAAATAATGCAACATATATGGGACGTGCTGCAACTGATACTAACTATACAGTTAATGCATTCGAAGTTGCTGCATTAGATGTTGAAATTAAGAGAGTTACTGATGGTGCCTTAGTTAATACATTAGTTGATGAAACTGTTTATAGTTTAAAATCAGCTAATCCAAGCTATGTAATGGGTGATAATACTACAGCTGCTACAAACGGTGCACATTTATATTACAACAGTATTATGGAGACACCATTAAAATTAACTGATACTTACAATGTTAATACAGAAAATTTCGCATCTTTAACTGGTGGTGCTAAGATTAAAGTTCAATTACCATCTGCTGCAAATGCTGATAACTCATTACAATTAACATTTAAAGTATTCTTAAATGGTTGGGATAAGTCATGCTTCGATGCTTGTCAAAATCAAACATTAACATTTGATTTAGCATTCAACGTATAATAATATAATAGTTCTAATCATTGACATTTGAAGATAATATAATCTTCGTAATATATAAGGAGGTATAACCCATGCGTGGTATTAGTAAAAAAATGTTTATAAGCATACTAACTAGTGTTATTGTTATGGTAACAATGGTTGCTACAACCTTCGCATGGGTTGGTATCTTCACTTATGCAAATACTGAAAATTTTGCATTAAACTTAAAAGTTTCTCAATTAGATTCTTATTATTATTTGACAATTTCAAATAGTGGTAAGAAAGGTACATTTAGTGATGAAGTGCCAAGTATTGATATTGAAAGGCAAATTGTGAATGATATGTATAACAATAGATATGAAAATTCTGTTGATGCTGTTATTCATAGTGTATATAATTCATCACATTTGTATAATGTTTCTTCATTTATTAAAGATGATAATACATTAGATTTTTATAAGATAGATTTATCAAATCGTAGGTTTCCTGATTTCGTATCTGCAAAAGGATATTTAAAATTTAACTTATATCTATCTGTTGATACTAAGGAAGGTATTTCTTCAGAAACTACTGGTATTAAAGCGAATGTAATGTTAAATAATATTGGTGAATGTTTGAAGGGAACAAAAATGTACTATAGATTATTGAATAATAATCAATTTAAAGAATTGCCATCAGATTCTAAATTCAGTATTTTAAAACAACTTCCAAATACAGATACTTTTAACATTGATTCAAAAAATGCAGTTAGATTTTCACTATCTATATTTAATCCAATTGAAATTGATGATGAATATACTAACCAATTACCAATTAGAACAATAATCTATCAAGGAGGTAATCAAATCCCTTCATTCAATGATGATGTATATGATTTAGGTGGAATCTTAGAAAATGATTATAATACAGCTTCTAAAGAACTATTAACATATATACCATCATATGATCATCCTATTTATTATTCAAAGCTTCAAGATGTTATTAATAATAGAAATGACCTTGAATTAACTGAAGAGAATAGTTTGATATGGGATAGATTTGCTCAAGAAGAGTATTTAGGTTGTATGGACGGTATTCAAACTAAAATGAAAATTGAGGTTCGCTTATGGTTCGAGGGTTGGGATGCAGATTGTATTAGTGCAATTGAAGAAAAGCCTATCACGCTTGATTTATCATTTATTACTAATAATGAAGAATAATTTAACCACTTATTGTGGTAATTTTCCGGAAAATTAAAATAGCTGTAAAAACTATATTATGTTTTATACATTTCTAGTTTTTACAGCTTTTTATTATTTTATACTTTTTTAAAGTAAGAAAATAATGATTGTCATAATATAATCTAATATTCCTTCTTATATTTTTTCTATTGTGCCAGTTTATATGAAAAAGAAATCGAGTAGAGTAGAAAAATAAATATTTTTTTTTCATATTTATTCTTCATACCCTCTCACACCACCACATCGTGCCGTTCGGCAATGGGCGGTTCAATTCATAAGTTTGAATTCAAGCTAAACATAGCTTGTCTACTTCCTTTCTTTTCATTGTCTAGTAGAAACCTTCTTTGGATTACCCATTAGGATACGCCTAACCTCTCATCTTTATTTATTCTAATTATCTACTAGTGATTTCAAGACTTTAGTAATCTTATGAATTGTTCGGTCCTTCAGTATTAGACTATACCTACTATGACCTCTGCTGACTCCTTGCGATAAACTTTTCAACCAAGTTTTCTATAATCGTTTTAAGATGTCTAGTAATCACTCGTTCGCAAGGTCTCTCGGGATAAGTTATATATCTTTCCTCGTTTACCCACTTAATTTACCGATTAGGTTTACGTTTGTCTTTAGGACTTTGTTATGCTTTGTTAACTCATCCACCTAATGGGCCTTAATATTAAGTTCTTGTTCATAGGGCCACGATTTCGCTATTGCTTCTTTTCACACTCCGTCACCGGTTTATGCTTTGCAAGTTGCTATCGAGTTGGCGACAAATACCTCTCTTGGGACTTTCACCCTAGACATATAACATGCCCGACATACAAAGAAAAAAATGGCTGTTTTATATAACAGCCATTTTTAATATAACGTGTAACAATATAAAGGCACTAATTTAATTTTAGTACCTTTATATTATTTTATTTAGATTCATATTAATCTGAATTTATTTCAGATGATGTAAGTGATAAATTTAATGTTACTGGTTGTTTTTCAATCAATCTTAGACAATCAGCGTCCCATCCTTCAAACCAAAGGTAAACTGTCATTTTCATTTTGGTTTGTACACCATTCATAACACCAAAATAATTACCATTATCATTATAATTTTTTAACCACAAAGTTCTATTTTCTTTTTTTAATTCAAAATCATTTTTCTCTCTATTCATTACTTTATCAATAGATGAATAAAACAAATCTTTTGACTTATAAATATTATATGCAGGTCTAATTATTAGTAATTCTTTTAATGCCAAATTTTGCTCTTCCGGAAGACAACCACCTAAATCGTATGAGTTAGTTGATTCATCATAATTTGGTGTAGTAGAACCACCATAATAAATAACAGTTCTATTAGGTTTCTCCAGCGTATATTCTTCAGTAATAGGAATTGGATTATAAATAGAGATTCCAATTCTTGCAGCATTTTTAGAATCGATTGTAAATCCTTTTGGTATAGTCTTTAGAACATCATTTATTTGGCTTGATGGCAAATCCAAAAATGGGTTCTCATTAGACATAACACCAGAATGTAAAGTTCCAACTAGCGTTTTTTCTATTTCATCTAAATATACATTAGCATTAATACCTGTTGTTTCATTTGTGATACCTTCTTTAGTATCAATAGTAAGGTAAATGTCAAATTTATAGTATCCATTTGAATCTATTATTTCTAATTCTGGATTACCATAATTTACAGCTTCAAATTCTAGTTCATTATCGCTTGTAATTGATGCTGTACTGGTTTCAATAGTAATTTGATTATATATTCTTTCGATTGTTTCATCACTTTGATTATCAAATCTACCATTATATTTATCGCTAACTACCTGTTTAATTATATCTATTGTAGGTACATTATCAGAGTAAGTACCTTGTTTACCACTAGAAGAGATTACCAAATAATAGTTAGAATCTAAACCTGAAGTCTTCAAATTAATTTGAAAATTTTCTGTATTAGCGTATGTGAAGATACCAACCCATGCGAAGGTTGTAGCAACCATTGTTACAAACACTATAACACTAGTTAGTATGCTTATAAACATTTTTTTACTAATACCACGCATGGGTTATACCTCCTTATGTCTTTTTAAGCTTAAAATAATGATTATAAGCTTATAATGTTCTTATGATTAAACTGTAAAACTAATATCGAATGTAAAGTTTTGTCCTTGGCAAGCATCGAAGCAAGCTAAATCCCAACCATTTAAGAATACTTTTCCAACTACAATTAAGCATGTATTAGCAGTATCAGCAGTTCCTGCAGTAGCAAAATTTTCTTTGCTAACTAATCCTGTAATTGCTCCTGCTGCAGACATTTGTGTAGATGCATAATCAGTAGGGTCAGTTAATGCAACTTGTTGTTCCATGATTGAATTACGATATTGATGTGCACTAAATTTTTTTGTTGCTGAATATGAACCATCATCAGCTGGAGTAACTGTTATCGCCTCTGTTGATTCAGCACTACCAGTTAAACTATCAGTTGCGATAGATACTTTATTAGTTGCAGCATCAAATTTATAAATGTTTTCTGATAAGAAAGTTTTATTTGTACCAGCATCTGTTGATGTCCAAATTTCTAAATCTAGACATAGAGCTCTAGTCATATCAACTGTATATGTAGGAGCAGTAGATGCTAAACCAATAAATTTAGCATTGTCACCAATAACAGTTTTAGCTGGTAATTCTGATGCAGAATTATTAGTATATGAATCTAAGCTGAAGTTTAATGCTTTTGCACCAGTAGATGCATTTTTTAAATATAATACAAATTGAACATAACCAGTTCCATCAGTTGATGCAGCTACTAAAGTTGGATTTTCATCTTTCTTTGTAGATGTATCAGAAGTTAAAGCTTGTAAAACTCCGGCAGAACCTTCAGTTAAAGTTACGCCTTCTCCTGGTTTTACATATGCAAGAGGTGATAATGCTGTTTGTGTTACAGTAACATTAGCAACTTGAGTACCCCACTTTAAATCAGTACCACTTAGTCTATTTGTAGTAACTGTAGTTACGCCACCTACAGTTGTACTTGTATTTTTTTGGCCATCTGCAATTAATAATAATTCATCGCCTGAATTTGAAGTAGCACCAACGATATTGTTAGCAGTAACTTTTGTATTAGTAGTATACCATGCAAATGTAGATGAAACTGCAGTAGTTGCTACAGCTGCTAGAGCTGCACAAGATAGAATTAATTTGTTTCTTAATATCATTAGTAATATAAT
>Ga0247611_10006201_pt1 | contig 15458 bp, 13 predicted proteins | sample 177DNAGHGhighgp2_FD_192422 | JGI IMG/M metagenome (GOLD analysis project Ga0247611, IMG submission 192422) | Sheep rumen microbial communities from Palmerston North, Manawatu-Wanganui, New Zealand - 1770 DNA GHGhigh gp2 | ecosystem: Host-associated > Mammals > Digestive system > Stomach > Rumen...
CTCTTGCGGCAGCCATGAGAAAGAGAGGCGGCGTATTCCCGCAGATGCTTTGTAACATGGTAGAAGCTGGTGAAGCATCCGGTTCCCTGGATAAGTCTTTCGACCGTATGGCAACCCAGTTCGAAAAAGATGCGAAGCTGGAATCCGCTGTTAAGAAGGCGATGATTTATCCTATCGTTTTGATTCTCGTTATGATTGGCGTTGTATGCGCAATGATGCTCTTCGTTATTCCCCGTTTCGTCGGAATGTTCGATGAAATCGGTGGTGAGCTTCCTGCAATTACCAAAGCATTGATGGCAATTTCCGATTTCTTCGTTCATTACTGGTGGGCACTGCTGATCGGTGTTGTAGCGATTGTAGTAGGATATAAGACCTTCTATGCTACCCAGAACGGTAAAGAACTGATTGACCGTATTAAATTACGTATTCCGGTGTTCGGACAGATTCAGATTAAATCTGCCTGCGCAAAGCTCGGACGTACCTTATGTACCCTTCTCGGTGCCGGCGTTCCTATGGTAGACGCACTTGACATTACAGCCCGAAGTATGGATAACGAAATGTACAAAAAGGCGATGAAAGATGCGAAAGATCAGGTTACCCGAGGCGTAGCGTTATCCAGACCTCTGAAGACTTGCGGTTTGTTCCCTCCTATGGTTATCCATATGGTTTCTATCGGTGAGGAAACCGGTAATATCGAGCAGATGCTTGAAAACGTTGCAGGATACTATGAAGATGACGTTCAGGTTGCAACAGAATCCTTAATGGCATTGATGGAGCCTGCAATCATCATCGTAATGGCAGGTTTGGTAGGCTTTCTGGTACTGGCAATGCTTTCCCCTATGTTCTCGCTGTACGAGAGTTTGTCATAACAATAAAATATATAAACGATCAAGAGGGTGTGAGTTTTCTCGCACCCTCAATTTTATGTTGTGAACGAATTTTTATTTCATAACAAAAATAAGACATGAAATAAACACCAAAATAGCAAAAGTCACTATAAAAAATCAATCTCTCCGTTAAAATGCACAAAAGATTTTTGATTTTCGCAGAATTGTGGACAAAGTATTCAAAAAGATGTTATATTCTGTTTACAGAAATGTTACAAAACAAATGTCACAAAAAAACAAAAAAAGAAGGAGAGAAAACAATGAAGAATAACAAAGGTTTTTCATTAGTAGAACTTATCATCGTTATCGCCATCATGGCAATCTTAGTTGGTGTTATGGCACCTCAGCTTATTAAGTACATCGAGAAGACGAACGTTTCTTCTGACGCTCAGCTTTGCGACTCCATCAGAAGTGCACTTCAGACTTCCATGCTTGATCCTACCGTTCAGGCAGCTACTACACCTGGTATCCCTGGTGACGGATCTTTCGCAATTGGTTCCATGATTTCTGGCGCTTGCAAAGATAACGTAGAAGAAATTCTTGGTACTTCTGTAGGAGCCCTTGAAAGCCAGCTTAAGTCCCATGTAGGTTCTTCAAAGGCATCCGGCATCACCGTTAAGGTTGAGAACGGAAACAACGTTACCGTATACGTTAGCTCATCTGACGCAACTGGTAAGAAGAGCTCTGGTTCTGGTTCCAAGATCGGTGCTGGTACTGGTTCTTTCTCATAAGCAGATTTGCTAGAGGTAATGAATTAGTAGATTAGTAATTTAATCGAAAATGGGGGTGCAGCGCAGTGCGCTGCACCTTTTTTTATTTGCATTTTGTTGAAGCTATATTATAATTTAGACAGTAAGTGATGGAGCAAATAAAATGAACAGAGCATATTCCTTGGATTTGCAAAAAAAAAGAAATAGGGGAATCATCGTTACGGTTCTTATTGGAACTATGATATTTTTTTGTTTTTCTATTTCGAAATATACCGGATTTGTTTTGGGGATTTGTATAGCAATGGCTATTTTGTTTTTTGAATTGCTTCTCTTGAAATCCTTTCTGAATCAAGTGATAAAATTCAAAATGACTGAAGTGGTAAACGAGGTTATTTGCTCCTTTGGAGTATCTTTTTTTCTTTCTGGTATCTTTCGTGCCGGTTCTGTAAATGTCAATAATTTGGCAAAAGTATTATTGACGATATCGGGAGCGGGCGTTTTGTTTTTTTTATTTATGCTTTTTGACAAAGTTGTTAGGAAAGTGGATGAAACGAAAACGGACAAAATCTATCTGCTATTATCGGTTTCTGTATTCGTATTAGATTTTGTCTTCTTTTTTGATTTGCCATTGGAAGTTTTTCTAAATAATTCAAATGAGTTTACTTTTAGTTTTGGGGATCTTTTGCAATCGTTGTTATTTTTTGCATCCGGCGGGATTGTTGTTTTGAAAGTACTGTCCTTTTTGCCTCGAAGAATTCTTCCAGTTATTATTGGCTTTTTTACTGCGTTAAACATAGGAATATATATTCAATATATGTTTTTTACAGATATATAGGACAGATTTCCGGCGCACGTTTTGTGTGGAAAGAACACGCTATAAACTCTTTGGTTAATTTGGGGATGTGGATTGCGTTAATAATTGTTCTTTTGGTTGTGTCATTTGATTTAAAAAAGCGAGTTGTTCTATGGTTTGTTAATGTTGTGGTGTTTGTGCTCTTGTTTGTCTCTTTGGTCGCCTCGTTTGTAAAAGCTCCAAAGGAGGCGTACGGGCATAAACAATTTTATCTCAGCGCAGAGGAACAATTTTCAATCGGAAAAGAAGAGAATGCAGTGGTGTTGATTGCGGATGCGGTTGATAATTTCGTTATTAAAGAACTGCTCGAAGAGGATGAAACATTCTTTGACGAGTTTAAGGATTTTACCTTGTACACAAATACTTGCAGTGTCTATGATTTAACTCATGAATCGGTTCCGCAGATGCTTTATGGATATACTTATACAAAGGAATCAAATCAGATGATTCCCTTTTTACAACGTTTGAAAAGTAATGATTACAGAGTTTTGATGTTCGGAGTGTTTGCTGCTGAACAAACCGGCGATATCGATAATTATGTTGCATCAGACGGGACAAAAGAGATTTTAAAAATCGATTATAAAAAAATAAGTAAAAACATACTTCTGACGGCTGCTTTTCAGGCTTTGCCCTGCGTGTTGAAAAGCACTACAAAACCGGAATATATAGATTTTGACAACTGCATCCAATATGCAGGAAACAAAAATGAAATAAGTTCTGATAATGAAGAATTTTTGAATGCATTAAAACTGGATTATAATGAATACGCGGATAAATGTTTTATTTATCAGCACATAGACGGGGCACATTTTCCGGTTGATAATTATAAATACGAAACGGTTTATTGCTTGGAAATATTCAAAGAGTACATTAACCAGATGAAAGAATTGGGTGTGTATGATAATTCTTCTATTATTATTGCCTCTGACCATGGTGTTCATGATGACGGGGATGGCGTTGAATATCCAACGGCGGCTACTCCAATGTTTATGGTGAAAAAAAAGAATGAACAACATTCGAAAATAAAGTTGTCGTCGGCGCCGATGTATTATGCTGATTTTCAGGCTGATATACTTGATTCAACGGGACTATACAGTGCAGAAACGGACGAGATCATATTTGGAAAACCGAGTTGGGAATATGGGGAGGAAAAAAAACGGACGCGTGTTTGGTTTGATTCCGGATTCCATAATCAAAGGGTGCGAAAATACACGTTTACAGGTGACACGAAAGAACTGGAGAGAGTGGTTAAAGAAGGTGAATATGAGGAAGTTGATTCTGTAGCAATAGATTTAAAAAAGATTGCTGTGGAAAATGCACCATAAAAGCGATGCGAATATGTGTATAGTGCACAAATATCATTTTCGCTTTAGCAAAAAGCATATTTTTCTTGCCCGTTTTCCTGATATTTGCTATAATCACTTTAATTGGACAAATGGGCACAGTATGTGCTTTAGAGAGTGGAAATGGCTGATTTTTGGTATATTGGACACAATGCAATAGTGGTAATTTTTGTTATGCTGTTCCTACTGGGCATTGTGGTTGGAAGCTTTTTAAATGTACTGATTTTCCGAATTCCCTTAAAAGAGGATATCGCGGTAGAACGTTCTCATTGTATGCACTGCGGACATATTCTTTCGTGGTATGAACTGATTCCTCTGTTTTCATGGATTATCCAGGGTGGAAAGTGCAGGGCCTGCAAGAAGAAAATTTCCATTCAGTATCCGCTTGTGGAAGCGTTGAATGCAATTCTCTGGATGGCGGTTGTTTATGTCTGGGGGTTGCAGTGGGAAGCACTTTTGTTCTGCATTTGTTCATCCATCCTGATTGTGCTTGCTGTAATTGATGAGCGCACACAGGAAATTCCGTTAGGATTAAATATAGCGATTGCGGTTCTGGGCGTTGCCCGAATCGTACTTTCGTTAACCGGACTTACATACAGCACGGGTCCCTGGTATGAATACCTGATCGGTGCTTGTGTAGTGAGCGGGCTTTTTCTTTTGATAGTGCTGATTACAAAAGGAAGAGGCATGGGCGGCGGAGATGTTAAATTGATGGCTGCCGCAGGACTTCTGCTCGGATGGAAACATATTATTCTTGCGATGATGATCGGATGTGTTCTGGGAAGTATCATCCACCTTGCAAGAATGGCACTTTCAAAAAAGAATAAAAAGCAACATGTACTTGCGTTTGGTCCGTATCTTGCAATCGGAATTTACTTAACCATTCTTTTCGGAAACAGAATTATAGAGTGGTACAGCGGATTCTTCTCATAGGTTTGACCGAAGAAGACAATCCGGAATAACAACGAATTAATCCGGCAAAGCCGGCTTAATCAATAAATCTAAAGACTTTTAATGAAAGGGGACGAAATAATGGAACAAAAACTATTGTCCATTTTTATCGGCAATGACGTAACGCGTATCTGCGAATTAGTCAGAAAGTCTGCGACCAGTATTATCGTCAACAATGCTACTGAAGTTTCAACACCTTCCGGCGCACTTGATGATGGCTACATTACAGACGTTCCTTCTATTGCAGAAGCAGTCAGAGGCTGCGTTTTCGGACGTGGTTTCTCGGCAAAGAATGTAGTCTTCACGATTCAGTCAAAGAAGATTGCGAATAAGGAAATTGTTATTCCTTATGTTAAGGGAGACAAGAAGATTTCCCAGATTCTTCAAGCAAATGCTGCGGAGTATTTCCCGATGAGTGCAACCAATGATTTCATTTTTGCACACACCGTAATGGAAAATTTCCAGGATGATGAGGGAAAGAAAACCCGTTTGACAGCAGTAGCTGCTCCCAGAGACATGGTTGAAAGCTACTATGAACTTGCGGAAGAACTGAGACTTACCGTAGAGAGCATTGACTACGTCGGAAACTCCATTCTCCAGCTTCTTTCCTTACAGATGAAGGAAGGCAGTACGGAACTGGTTCTCCAGATTGAAAAGGAAACCACTTTCGTAAATATTATGGATGGTAAGAATGTTATCTTACAGCGTTCCGTTCCCTATGGTAAAAATGCGGTTATTAACTCCATGATGGAGATTAAGAAGATGAGTGAGAAAGAAGCAAAAGTTCTTCTTTCCAACCGCAAGATGATGGAAGAGCAGGTTACCGAAGAAGAATACGCAGAAGCGGTTCGTTACCTGGTAAGTTCCATCGGACGTATCGTTGAATATCACAGATCCCGTAATCCGGAGAGAATCATCGACGGTATTAAGGTATTCGGTGAAGGTTCCGCGATTGAAGGAATTGATGAAGTATTACAGACTGAGCTGGGTGCAGAGGTTAGCCACTTCGATCAGTTAAACGGTGTTCGTGTTGCAGGTAAGGCATACCTGACAGCAGAGACGGCACTTCACTATCTGGCAAACTTCGGTGCGGTTCTGAATCCCATCGGTCTTACCGTTACCCAGACGAAGAATAAGGAAGCAAACAATCACCTGATGAACATCCTTTTGTTTGCTGCGGTAGGCATTGCGTTTATTGTAATGGCTTCCTTATGTACATTGAGACTTGTTAAGTATTTTGGCCTTCGTGCTCAGGAAAAACTCATCGAAGCGGATATTGCCCAGATGGAGGATATCGAGCAGATTGCTCAGGAATATGAGAATACGGTTTCCGCATACAAAATCGTAAAAGAGTTTGCAGACGGAACTGTTTCCGATAACGAAATGGTATATCAGCTCATCCTTGATATAGAGAAGTGCCTTCCTACAGATGCAAGAGTTGATGATTTCCAGTCGGAAGAAGGTCTTGTAGTATTTGAAGTTACCGGAACCGAAAAAGATGAAATTGCGGATATGATCGTTTCTTTAAAGAAACTTGATTACATTGATTCTGTTATGCTGACGGATGCACAGGATGAAAATGCTCCTTACTTCCTCGAAATTGTTGATCCTGTCGAAGATGATGATTTAACGGAAGAAGAAGCAGAAGCGCTTAAGAGAGAAGTTGTTTTCCCGATTACCGTTCAGCTTAGAAACAGAAAAGGTACCGAACTGAGCGATGAAGTTGCAGCGGCTATATCCGGTGTGACCGCATCGGATTTAGGAGGCGGCGGTGAAACCGCGGAGGCGATTACTGTTGAGGAGGTGATTGAATAATGAAGATGAGCGACAGAGACATAAAACTGCTTGCAATCGTATTGTTTTTGATTATTATCATAGCTCCGATTTTCTTCATTCTCCGTCCTTATAAAACGAGAATCGAGGAAGTGGAAGCGCATATTTCCAAATTACAGGAACGTCAGAGCTTCCTTGCAAAGCTGAATGAAAACAGACAGTTCTATTTTGACAGCATCGACCTGTTAACCAAGGAAAGAACCAAGATTATTGCGGATTATGCAGAAGGTTTGCGTGATGAAAACACCGTAATGTTCCTGGCAAATACAGAACGTCAGATTCCGTTTGCTATGACTGCACTTTCTTTTGCGGATGGTGATTCGACTATTATTTCGGAATCCACCGTTGATGCAAACGGAGAGTATGTTGAAGGTCTTGTAGCAAGAACTTCTTTGACTTCAGTTCAGTTTACAGCGGATTATGAGCCTACAAAAGATTTCCTGAAATATATTTTGGACAGAAATAAACGTACCGTTGTTACTACCTTCAATATGGATCAGAATGAGGATACCGGTAAGATTGAAGGCGAACTGATTATTGCTCACTATGCAGTATCCGGTGAAGGCAGAGTTCTGGAAGACGCGAAGATTCCTACCATCGTTCATGGTACCGATCGTATCTTCGGTGAGCCGAACGGAGATGTATATCTTGAGAAGCACGGTGGTGGCGAGCAGGCTACTACAGAATAATATTAATATCTTAAATCATTTTTCCTGCGGTGTGAAATGCACCGCAGGAAGCAAAAAAATAATTGTTTTGTGCTTTAATAATGACGAAAGCATCGGAAAAATATTTATTAAAGCAGAGAACAATTTTTTTTGAGAAAATGTGTATTTTTTGTGAAAAAAAGTTTGAAAATTTTGTGAAAACAATGTATAATGACAAATAGGTAGGAAAAGACCGTTTGTTTCAAAGGGAGGTACCCATGAGAAAAAAGGAGAAAATGAATGTAAATAACAAGGGCTTTTCGCTGGTTGAAGTGCTCCTTGCTGTTGTAATTCTTGGCTTAATTGCGGCTCCGATACTGCAGATGTTCTACACATCATATCAGATTAACAATAAGTCCAAGAGAATGCTGAATGCTGCGGAACTTGCGCAGACTACAATGGAGGCACTTACATCCCAGACTTATGGGGAAAGTAAGACGGTAAAAGGAACTCTGATTTCCGAAGGCCTCGCGGCACAGTATCAGGAGTCATATGATCAGAGAGCTTCCGTGAAATATGCGAACTCCCAGAACGGACGCAGCTACTATGGATATCTTTTCGATATTCCTTTTGGTGATGCGGCAACAAATGATGCTTATCACGGACCTGGTTGGCAGTATGCTACGAAACATACTCTGGCACAGACACTTGGTTACCTGAAGTCGGACGGTACTCCGTTTACTCTTGAGAAAGAATGGGAAGAGTACTATTTCCAGAACATTGATTATCCTTCCGGAACAAAGGATCCGCTGTGCGCAATCATTCGTTTTGACAAGAAGAATTATGTCGAAGGCGAAGTTGGTGTAGTCGAAGTGGAGATGATTGTTTACGGATACACCAAAGACGATTTGAAGGCAAACAAACAGGACACACCCGGTTATTTCGACAGATCGAATCTTGGAAGCTTTGACAAACTTGAAGAAGTAAGAACTTACATCCCGAGCGTTCGCTTGGATTAATAAAGGAAGAGAATGATGAAAGGAAATCGTGATATGAAAGAATTGAATTTAAGAAAAAACAATCGCGGTATTGCGCTGATTTCCATTATGATTGCCGTTTCTTTTATTACGGTAATTGCAGCTGCGCTTTTGGCGATTACTTACACGAACTTCCGCATGAAGGTTCAGAACCTGAATACGAAAGAGAATTTCTATGAAACCGATGGACAGCTCACAAAGATTTCTACTCTTTTCCGTTATAATGTGAGTGACGCAGGCCCGAACGGAAGTGAAGCGGACATGGATAAGCGTCTGAAGGATCTTTGCATGGATGCGGATTTTGGCGCAGCATCTCCTTCAATCCCGGGACCCGGAGATATCGGATACGATCCTTCTAATCCTACCAAGACCGTTCAGAAGTCGGTAGGTGTTTACAATGTTCAGAAACTGGCTTCTCTTGCATGGGAAGATGAGAATCGTGTTATTCCCGGAGCGACGACTGTATCCGCTACGGCAGTAGGATATGACGGAGACCGTTTCTCTTATGTATCAAATTCGGTAGAAGGTGTTCCTGCCGGTACAATTACAAAGATTGAAGACGGTAGTATTACTACCTATATTCTTCATGATTTCCAGATTACTCAGACAAAGAAAGATGAAGCAAGCTCTACAGGTGATTACAGTAATACCGTAGATACCCATATTGTATTCCGTACCAAGAAGTATCCCGCAGTCGGCGGAGATTCCAATCCTGGCGGTGTAGGAAGTTGCTCCAGCCTTATGGACGGTACTTTGAGAGTAGAGAATGACGGAAGTTTCTCCTGCCTCAATGTTTACGGAAATGCATACTTCAGCAACTATGGCGGAATTACATCCTGGGATGGCGGAAACTATACCGCACCCGGTAAATATAGTGCTACCGATAATAAAGCAGCAATCAACCTTATGGGTGAGTCTAAAATGAACCTTCTCGGTGACATTACCGTTGTTTACGGAGATATCGTTCTGAACGGAAATTCCACCCTTTATGTAAATGGCGGAAAGTTAAAAGTAATCGGTGATATCATTATTAATGACAATGCCACACTGGTTTGCTCCGGTAAGATTTATATGGTGGATGAGATTCTTCCCGGCAGAACGTTCAAGACTTCTGTTAAGGTTAACAGCGGGACGGCAAACGATCATTGCTATCCTCACGGCCTTGAAAATGCCAGCAATTATGTAAAGATTACAAAAGATCAGTACATCGCACTTTGTGCTGAGCTTGGTTTGAATGACAATAACGCGACGAACGATGGATTAACATATCAGATGTTAATACCTGTTAAAACAAGTTCTATGTCTGCTACTTTCGACCTTCGTAACGGCGGTAAGTTTGAGAGTGGAGCTACTTTTAAAACTACATATTATGGTCAGGAAATAGGTGTTGCATACTGGCAGGAGCAAAATATGCAGTCCAGCCTCGGCAGAAACCTGCTGATTTTCAACAGCGTTGACGGACTTACGATTAAGGAGTCTCAGGATCATTCCACAATTATTTCTCCTTATCCGATTAAAGTAAATCAGACACACTCGATTTCACTTACCAACCTTGGTCCCGAAACATTCAAGTATCTTTGCAGTTATAAGAATAACGATACTGCGAAAGACGGATACGATTCCACAATTCATAACGGAACCGTTCGACTTCATCCGGCTGGCGGAAGTACTATGGATAATGCCAAAGTATCGCCCGGAGATTTCTTTACATCTGTAGATGCAGTAAACAACAAGGTTAATGCGGTTCTCGGTATCGGTGATGATGCTTCTACCGGAAGTGGTGCTTCTTACAAGACATCTCTTTCCTTCACCGAATATCAGAAGGACTTCAACTAAGGAGGGATTCGATGAAGAAAGTAAACAACAAAGGTTTCTCCTATGTGGAAATGATAGTGGTTCTCGCCATACTTGCACTTATGGGCGGAATGATTACCCTTTCCTACGGAATAATTAACAGAAACAATGTAAGCCGTGCTTCTGAAGTACTGGAGTCTATGGCAAATCAGGCGAGAGTTAACGCGCTTACGAAAGGAACTTCAAACGGTTATTTGACCATCGCAAAGGTGGACAACGATATTTATGCGGCAGTCGGTCCTCAGTACACAACTGTAGCTGATGTTAAGAAGAACGGTGAGAAGGTCTGCTCGGCAACAAATGTCAGAGTGGAAATGTGGGATTTGACCAGCCCGGGTACAAAAACACTGACCGGAAACACCGGTGTTAGTTACTTTTACATTCAGTTTGAACAGGTTAGCGGTGGTATTAAGTCTTCGGCAGGTTACGCCGGTACAATCAATACAACTAAGCAGGCAAGATTTCTTCGTTGTGTAAGTAAGAACGGCGGGAAAGAAGCGGAATTTAAGATTCTCGGATATACCGGAAAAGTTACGCATGATAAATGGTAAACAGGTAGGAGGAAGCTATGAAAAATAACAAAGGATATTCTTTAGTTGAATTATTGCTTACTTTGTTCATTTTCAGTGTTATTATGGTTTCGATTATCGCCATAATGAGAACATCTCTTGTTTCTTACCGCAATGGTTTGGCGGAAACAAAGATTCAGGAAGATGCACAGATTGTGATCAATCAGATGAGTAATATTTTGGTGGATGCTTCAAGCTTTACTGCAGACGCTTCGGGTGATGTGGTTAAGTGGCCGATGACATTTACCCATCCGACATACGGTACTGTAAAGATTAATTACAATTCCGCTACAGGCGAGTTGAGTTTAAATGATGATCTTCTGGCTACCAATGTTAAGGATTTTGATGTTCTGGAGCTCCACAAAACAGCAGACCTTACTACGGAACCTGTTGATAACTCCGCAGTCATCAAGCTTACACTCGATGACGGAAACGGCGGACATGAGTATACGGTTCAGAAGGTTGTTTTCTTCCGTAACAACGTAGAAAACGAAGACAACCTGATGTACGACGTATCTAACGCAGAAGACAGTGCTTCACCGACACCTACAGTATCCGGTGCGAAAGTAGCAGTATTACGTTACGGCAGCGTTGATTTGACTAAGCAGTTTGGTATCGTATCTGATGCGGCTCTTAGCACTCAGGCACAGTTAAACTATAAGCTGAACAAGACTTCTACCGGATATACCGGAACGTCTCATAAGACCGAAACTCCGATTTTGTTATCCTGTGGTGCTACTTTACTTGGCGATTTCAACAAGAAGGTTGAGGCAAAGGATACGACAGAATCTGATTCCAGTTATGTAAGCGGTAAGGACAAGAATGGAAATGTTGTAAAGGTTATTCTTTACACCGAGAAGGTTGAATTTGATGATTCCATCGGCGTAATTGAAATGAAGTATGCCGAAACCAACAACAATGGTGTTCATACAGCTGTTCCTGTTAAGGGCCTTGATGTATATCAGGGAATTAAAGCCGGTACCTTACAGATTACCTACAATACCACATTTAAGAAGGGTACAAATGTTGAAGGAACCCGCTCCGATACAATGGGTACTTCAAGCAGTTCGTCTATCGGAACAATCGGTAATCAGATTAACTTAAGTTCCGGCGGAAGAATTATGATTGGTCTGTGTGCAGATCAGAATTCCAACGGTATTATGATTTCAACTGCCAATGATAAACTTGCTGATACCGCATCCTGGTTAAAGAACGATGCAGGAGATCAGAAGCTGATTTTCGAAATGGGAATTAAGGGCAAGACTTCATCCGGCGGTTCCTTTACCGATATGGGTAATTACAAGATTGAGTATTATTACTACGCTATGGGTTCTTCCTTAAAGAATGCCAGCTAATTTAAAGAGAAAATGATTTATGGAAGGTCCGGAATTCCGGACCTTCTTTTTAATATAATTCTTTTTATATTTCTCGTTAGTTTATATAGTACACATCCTTTTTTTATGATACAATATACAGTATAAACATCAATGTTTACCTGGGAGGTTATTCCATGAAAGCATTTTTAATCGGTCTTGTTACCAAAGTTGGAAAGAAACTGTTCGGCGGAGTGCTCAGCAAACTGATTCCTATTTTGGTGCTTCTGACCGTTTATGTGGTTGCAGGCTTTGTTTTAAAAGCTCTCTGGAAGGGCTTTAAAAAGAAGTATATTCCCTTCATTAAATAAAAATGAGGTTGCAACTTCAGCAAATCTGTTATACAGTATAAACGTCTGACGCATTCGGCTCCTTTAAAAAGAAGGGGCGGGATGGGTCTTCTTGTGGCGTGTGAGAATCATGTATTGATGTCTCGGAACCATTTAAATGATTCGATGACTAATTCGTAAACGAATTCGCGAATGGATCCTCACCTCGCCAGAAACTGTAGGGAGAAAATGAAGAAAAGGAATCTGGAAGTAAAATGGCAAAGTATCTTGTAATTGTGGAGTCACCTGCCAAGGTGAAGACAATCAAAAAATTCTTGGGAAGCAATTATGAAGTTATCGCAAGTCAGGGACATGTGAGAGATCTTCCGAAGAGCACCCTCGGAATCGACGTAGAACACGATTTTGAGCCCAAATACATCACTATCAGAGGAAAGGGAGATGTTGTATCGGCTCTTCGTAAAGAGACCAAAAAAGCCGAAAAAATCTATCTTGCAACCGACCCTGACCGTGAAGGAGAAGCAATTTCCTGGCATCTTTATGAAACGCTGAAGCTCCAGGACAAGAAAGTATACAGAATTACCTTTAACGAAATCACCAAAAATGCAGTAAAGGAATCTTTGAAGAATGCCAGAGAAATCAATATGAATCTGGTGGATGCACAGCAGGCAAGACGTGCACTTGACCGTATTGTGGGTTATCGCATCAGTCCGCTTCTCTGGGCAAAAGTAAAACGAGGCCTTTCCGCCGGACGCGTGCAGTCCGTAACCCTTCGCATGATTTGCGACAGAGAGGACGAAATCAACGCTTTTATTCCGAAGGAATACTGGACCCTCGGTGCAAGATTCCATATCAAAGGCGAGAAGAAGCCTTTAATCGCTTCTTTCTACGGAACCGAAGATGAAAAAATGGAATTAACCTCGAAAGAGGAAGTGGATAAAATCACAGGCTCCCTGAAAAAAGCCAAATTCGAAGTTCTGGATGTAAAGACCGGAAGGCGTACAATCAAGTCGCCCCTTCCGTTTACCACCTCCACACTTCAGCAGGAAGCGAACAAGGTGCTTGGATTTGCAACCGCAAAGACCATGCGTATTGCACAGCAGTTATACGAAGGTGTGGAAGTCAAGGGCGAAGGCACCGTGGCATTTATCAGCTACCTGCGTACCGATTCCACCCGTGTTTCCGACGAAGCAAAGAAAATGGCCGAGACCTTCATTGCAACGCAGTACGGAACGGAATACTGCATCGAGGAAGGCAAAGAGAAGAAAGAAGAGAAGCGTATTCAGGATGCACACGAAGCAATTCGTCCTACCGATGTAGAAAGAACTCCCGAATCCGCGAAAGCATATTTATCCAGAGACCAGTATCGTCTCTATCAGTTAATCTGGAAACGCTTCGTGGCAAGCCGAATGGCAGCCAGCGTTTTCGAGACCGTAGCGGTTCGCATCAAAGGCGGGGAATATGTTTTCCGCGTAAGCGCATCCAAGGTTGCATTTGACGGTTACAGAAGCGTTTATGCATCCGACGAGGATGAGAAGGCCGAAAGCAATGCACTTCTGAACTCCATCACCAAGGATACACAGGTATCTTTGGAAGAATTTGACGAGGAACAGCATTTTACTCAGCCGCCCGCGCACTTTACGGAAAGTTCGCTGGTACGTGCCATGGAAGAGCAGGGCATCGGACGCCCGAGTACCTATGCACCCACGATTTCCACGATCATGGGACGTCACTATGTTTTAAAAGAAAATAAAAACCTCTACGTATCCGAACTGGGCGAGGTAGTCAACAACCTGATGAAGGAATCCTTCCCCGAAATCGTGGATACGGAGTTTACCGCCAATATGGAAGCGCTCCTCGACAAGGTTGAGGAAGGCAGCGTTCAGTGGAAAACGGTTATTCGCAATTTCTATCCGGATCTTGACGAAGCGGTTAAAATTGCGGAAGAGAATCTTGATAAAATCCATGTTGCGGACGAAGAAAGCGACGAGGTTTGCGAACTTTGCGGCCGCAAGATGGTATACAAATACGGACCTCACGGCAAGTTCTTAGCCTGTCCCGGTTTCCCGGAATGCCGCAACACCAAGGCAATCCTCGTAAAAATCGGTGTCAGCTGTCCGAAATGCGGAAAGGATATTGTCGAGAGAAAGACCAAGAAGGGCAGAAGATATTACGGATGCGTCGGCGCGCCGGACTGCGATTTTATGAGCTGGCAGAGACCTTCCGACAAAAAATGCCCGAAGTGCGGAAACGTACTGGTTACAAAAGGAAATCGTCTCGTATGCGCAACCGAGGGCTGCGGATACAGCGAGGAGAAGGAAGTTAAAAAAGAATCTGCGGAATAAAATGTTACTGCCGGACGGCAAAAAGAACATAAAACAATAAAACAGCATTGAAACGGAGAATAATGTATGGGTGAGGGTATTCTGATTGTGGACGATGCTGCTTTTATGCGAATGGTCATTAAGGACATTTTAGTAAAGGCGGGATACGAAATCGCCGGAGAGGCGAACGACGGAAACGAAGCGGTTGAGCAGTATAAAAAGCTCAAGCCCGCTTTGGTTTTGCTTGACATTACGATGCCGGAGAAGGACGGAATTTCGGCATTGAAAGAAATAATGGCCTATGACAGGGATGCGCATATTATTATGTGTTCCGCTATGGGACAGTCTTCCATGGTAATCGAATCCATTCGGGTCGGCGCGAAAGATTATATTGTAAAGCCTTTCCAGGCAGACCGTGTTTTGGAGGCTGTGCGCAAGATACTCGGATAGTGGACGATAATGATTTGATGGGGATTGAACCGGATGGCGAATAATACTACGCAACAAAAAGGCCTGATTTGTATCGCAGCATCCACCGGCGGACCGGCGGTGCTTATGCAGATTTTACCGAAGCTTCCCGCGGATTTATCCGTTCCGGTTGTTGTGATTCAGCATATCTGGCCCGGTTTTACCAAGGGCCTTGCCGATACTCTGAATGAAAAATGCGCGCTGCCCGTATCCAAAGCGGCAGACGGCGAAATGATTTTGCCGGGGCATATCTATATTGCTCCCGCAGAGTATCATCTCTTTATCAGAAAAATCCCCGGACATCATATTTTTAAACTGGAAG
>Ga0247611_10006202_pt1 | contig 15456 bp, 10 predicted proteins | sample 177DNAGHGhighgp2_FD_192422 | JGI IMG/M metagenome (GOLD analysis project Ga0247611, IMG submission 192422) | Sheep rumen microbial communities from Palmerston North, Manawatu-Wanganui, New Zealand - 1770 DNA GHGhigh gp2 | ecosystem: Host-associated > Mammals > Digestive system > Stomach > Rumen...
ACCCCGTTCGCGGCACGATAAACGCATGTTTTGAGGGGTGCACGGGGGGTAAAACCCGTGGTGATGGCAATAACCGTGGCACTTTCACGTTATATATTTAAATAAAGAAATATCAAGTGCGCACTATGAATAAGAGAACGATCATGCTCATGGCGACCGCGCTGGCTTTGTTGTCGGTGCGTGGTCAGGTGTCGTTTGTCGGAACGATGGAGCACCCGGTTAAAGTTAAAGAGGTGACCCCCGATAAGAGTGAAACAGGCCTGGATAAGATATTTGTCGTGTATGACACCGACGGGGTAGGGATGACTTTCCCCTCAACAACTGGTGAACGGGCAAAATGGTACACCTATGACGCGGACACTTGGGGTAGCCCTGTCGAGATTTCCAATGTCGGATGGGATGGATCCATGACCAAGCTCAGTCAGGTAATCCCCAACATAGGTTACATCATTGAGGAGGGTACCGACCGTAAGTATTACTGGGTGGTAAACTATGCCGACTATCCCTTGGAGCTCAATGACATGTTCATTAACAATGAGTTGCCGTGTAACCTGCTCACGTTCAATATCGATGGACAAGGAGATGCTATCCCTTACTATTCAATTCATGGCAAGCGTCAGGTGCTGGATCGCGACATCCAGTTGACTTACACCAACGCGACGTTTGTGTGGGACGATCTGATCCGTGGACACTGGGAGGACTCGGATGTTGTTGAGAGTTTTGCAGCGCTTGATCAAGGTGTCGAGATTGTCCCGCCGTTGTGTGACACTGAGTTTACCCTGAGTGGGGACCGTTTCTTGAAGGAGTGGGGGATAGAAGAAGCTATCGAGGGGGTTCATTTCTCGACCAAGGCTGTGGGTTGTGTCTCTACTGCTGTCCTGCTGGATAGCCAGGGGGAGATTCTTAAGGACGATCAGGGCAAAGAGGTGAAGCTGGATGGCGATTTGACCGAAGGCTCGGCACCTGTCCGCATCTTGTTCTCCGGCTATTCCACTGAATCGGCGGTCTATCGCAGGTGGGAAATAGCTACTGATGCGGACTTTGAGAATGTTGTCCTGCAATTTAACCAGGATGAGTTGGACTATACCTTCAATGACGCTGTGACCTATTATGTGCGCTATATGGTAGCCAATGATGATGGCACCTGCGAGGCCTATGGTGACACCTACTCGATCAATGTGAGCGAGAGCTCGCTGGGCAAGGGAGCGAAGGGGGATATCCCCAATGTGTTCTTGCCAGACGGTAGCAACAAGTGGAAAGTGCCCAATAAGTCGATTGTTGAGTTTCATTGCTGGATTTATAACCGTTGGGGCAATCTGGTGTATGAGTTCACTGACCCTGACGGAGGCTGGGATGGCACCTATCGTGGCCGCCAAGTGGATACAGGCGTCTTTTACTATGTGGTAACGGCAGTGGGCGGCGATGGTCAGAAACACAAGAAACGTGGTGACATCAACATCCTGCGCTACCATGGATCCAATACTTCGGGCAGTGGAACGACTGATGGATCAGGAGTAGGAGAATAAATCAGATTGCGGCAATAGCCGCAATTTGTTGATTAGGAATCATCGAATTGCAACAATACATTATCATGAAGAAGATGATATTGATGGCCGTGCTGCTGATGGCATCATCCACAATGGCACAGGCCCAACTCAAGCGAGAATATAGCAAGGCTACAAGCAGTAGCTCGTCACCCGTGTTCAGCACTACCGCGAGCCCCGACATTCCCATGTCGGTCACCTTTGCGGGCGAGAAGGTGAGTTTTGACCGTCTTGACATGGCTGAACGCCTGGATAGGGAATTGACGAGCATCATCTATGGCCAGACTACCACCGAGCTGTGTTTCAAGCGAGCCAACCGCTATTTCCCGGTACTGGCTAAGATACTCAAGGAGCAGGGTGTACCCCTGGATTTCCTCTACCTGGCAGTTACCGAGAGTTCGATGGACTATAATGCCTATTCCAGTGCCAAGGCAGCAGGCATGTGGCAGCTCCTGGCAGGAACAGGCCGCGATTATGGCTTGGAGGTGACCGACGAGGTGGACGAGCGATATGACCCCGAGAAATCAACGGTTGCAGCCTGCAAGTATCTCAAGGCAGCCTACAAGAAATTCGGCCACTGGCCTACGGTCGCTGCAAGCTACAATGCCGGCATGGGAAAAATCAGTAGTGAATTGTCCAAGCAGCAGGTGGATAACTCCTTCGACCTGTATCTGGTGCAGGAAACGTCGCGCTACGTCTTCCGCATCATTTCCTATAAATTGTTGATGGAAGCCCCCAAGCGCTATGGGTACCGCTTCTCGCGTAAGAACCTGTGGCAGCCGGTGGACTATACTACCGTTGACGTGACCGGCCCTGTCGCCAGCTGGATCGATTGGGCCAAGGGCAAGGGCATCACCTATGCCCAGCTGCGCGAGGCTAATCCCTGGATACGTTCCACCAAGCTCACCAATGCCTCGGGCAAGACCTACAAGGTGCGCATCCCCAAGCAGAGCGACCTCTATCGCAGCAAGCGCACCTACACTGTGTATAACAAGGATTGGGTTGTGGATTAAATCACGAGAGGCTTCCTCAGGACTCTAAAGTCCTTAAAGACCTTAAAGACCCTAATAACTGACAATAGATAAAAGCATGAAAATTAACGGGCAGGAAATAGATAGTGTTGAAGTGCTGGGTGCGAGGGTCCATAACCTCAAGAACATTGATGTAGAGATACCTCACTACCGCCTCACGGTCATCACGGGGTTGAGTGGCAGCGGCAAGTCGTCGCTGGCATTTGACACAGTGTTTGCCGAGGGGCAACGACGTTACCTTGAAACCTTCTCTTCCTATGCCCGCAACATGCTGGGGATTCTTGAACGCCCCAATGTGGACAAGATATCAGGTTTGTGCCCCGTCATTTCTATTGGTCAGAAGACGGTGAACCGCAATCCCCGCAGCACCGTGGGCACGACAACCGAGGTCTATGACTACCTGAGGTTGCTCTTTGCCCGAGCTGCCGATGCCTATTCCTACCTGTCGGGCGAGCGCATGGTCAAGTACACGACCGAGAAAATTTTGAGCCTCATCCTTGAACGCTATCAGGGACACAGGATATATGTTCTCGCTCCGCTGGTCAAGAACCGCAAGGGTCACTACAAGGACTTGTTCGAGAACCTGCGCAAGAAGGGATATATCAACGTCCGCGTCGATGGCACATTGAGGGAGATCACCTTCGGCATGAAGCTTGACCGCTATGTCAACCACAGTGTGGAACTTGTGGTGGATCGCCTCAAGGTGTCGCCGAAGGATGTGAAACGTCTTGCCGACACTGCCGACCTGGCATTCAAGCAGGGTAACGGGCAACTGATGATCCTCGATGCCGAGACCAATGAGGTGGGCTATTATAGCCGTTCTCTCATGGACCCTGCCACGGGATTGTCCTATCTGGAGCCAGCTCCCCACAACTTCTCGTTTAACTCTCCTTTAGGTGCCTGCCCTCACTGTAAGGGCCTGGGCTATGTCAATCTCATTGACCGCGACAAGATCATGCCCGACATGTCCCTGAGCATCAGGGGTGGGGGAATCCTGCCGTTGGGCAAATACAAGAATGTTCAGATCTTCTGGCAGATCCAAGCCATCTGCGAGAAATATGGTTGCACACTCGACACGCCGTTGAGCGAATTGCCCGAGGAGGCCCTGAGTGATATCCTCAATGGAACCAATGAACGGTTGAGCCTGCGCACCGAGACTCTATCGACAAGCAACTATTTCCTCACCTTTGATGGACTGGTCAAGTATATTGAGATGCAGCAGGACGACACCGCTACCAGTGCCGCCCAGAAGTGGGCTGGACAATTCTTCTCGCGTGCCGTCTGCCCCGAGTGTGGCGGTGCGCGTCTCAATCGCGAGGCATTGCACTTCAGGCTCGCCGACAAGAATATTGCCCAGTTGGCAGCAATGGACATTACCGAGCTGCGTGACTGGATTGAAGACCTCCACAATCACGTGACGCCCACCCAATGGGAAATCGCACGCGAAATCGTCAAGGAAATCAGCTCAAGGCTCAGTTTCCTCATCGAGGTGGGGCTGGACTACATGTCGCTGAACCGCAACTCGGCTTCTCTGTCGGGCGGCGAGAGTCAGCGCATCAGGCTGGCGACCCAGATCGGGTCACGCCTGGTCAATGTGTTGTATATTCTTGACGAGCCGTCGATCGGTCTGCATCAACGCGACAACCAGCGCCTGCTGGATTCTCTCAAGACCCTGCGCGACGATGGCAACACCATCCTCGTGGTTGAGCATGACAAGGAGATGATGCTGCAAGCCGACTATGTCATTGACATCGGTCCCATGGCAGGACGCAAGGGCGGTAACGTCGTTTTTGCCGGCACGCCTCAGGAACTGTTGCAGCAGCACACTCTCACTGCCGACTACCTCAACGGCACCCGTTCCATCGATGTGCCTGCCCAGAGGCGTGAAGGCAATGGCAAGTGGCTGCGCCTCACTGGATGTCGTGGAAACAACCTCAAGGATGTTGACGTGTCTTTCCCCTTAGGCACCTTTATCTGTGTCACGGGTGTGAGTGGCAGTGGCAAGTCAACGCTCATCAACTCCACGTTGCAACCCATCTTGAGCCAGCGGCTGTATCGATCACACACGGCTCCGATGACTTATTCCACAGTCATGGGGCTGGAGTTTGTTGATAAGGTAGTGACGGTCGATCAGGCTCCACTGGGTCGTACTCCGCGTTCCAATGCTGCTACCTATACCGGCGTATTCACCGACATCCGCAACCTGTTTGTCAACTTGCCGGAATCCAAGATTCGCGCCTACAAGCCGGGCCGCTTCTCGTTCAATACCAGTGGAGGCCGCTGCGAGAAATGCAACGGTAATGGTTACAAGGCGGTGGAGATGAATTTCCTGCCCGATGTGCTGGTGCCCTGTGAAGAGTGTGGTGGCAAGCGTTACAACCGCGAGACGCTTGAAGTCAAGTTCAAGGGCAAGTCCATTGCCGACGTGCTTGACATGACAATCAATCAAGCGGTGGAGTTCTTTGACGCAGTGCCGACAATCCTGCGCAAGATCAAGGTCCTGCAAGATGTGGGACTGGGGTATATCAAGCTGGGGCAACCCTCCAGTACCTTGTCGGGTGGTGAGTGCCAGCGTGTGAAGTTGGCATGTGAACTTGCCAAGAAGGATACTGGCAAGACGCTCTATATCCTTGATGAGCCGACGACGGGTCTTCACTTTGAGGACATCAAGGTTCTCCTCGGGGTGCTCAATCGTCTTGTCGAGAAGGGCAACACGGTCATCGTTATCGAGCACAATCTGGATGTCATCAAGTGTGCCGACTACATTATCGACATGGGACCCGAGGGAGGACGGGGTGGAGGACAGGTTGTCGCCAGTGGAACTCCCGAGCAAGTGGCGCAGTCCCAGGAGTCGATTACAGGTCGTTTCCTGAAGCAAGAACTCATACAATAATTATTCATTTTTTTCCTGACCCATGACAGGGGGTGTTAACCGTTCAAGGTTGGCACCCCTTGAAACTTAGTTAACGTGAGTTTGATGAAGGTAGAGTGTTGTGCTCATTTGTCAGCTATGTAGAGACGCAAAATATTGCGTCTCCAGGGCAGCATTTGATAATGTTCATCGATGGGAGACGCAATATTTTGAGTCTCTACTGGTCATTACCTGAAACCTAAAATAGAATTTCATGAATGTTCTGGCTTCATGATCATGGATTACTTCAGGTCATTTTTCCAGCCATTTTCAGATGAAAAAAATGGAGCTGGTTAAATCGGGCAAGACCGATGATACTCCATTTTCCATACTCGTTATGCGTCTTTTTGACTCCATTTTTTAGGGTGGTGAGGTGGGGCAGAAGGGGCGTTCGTCAAAAAATGCACAGATTTTAGCTCAGAAAATTTGACTCCGGCCGTGAAAATGGAGAGAAAAGAAGCGCGGAACTATGAGCCAAAAATCATCAAAAACAACCTCTAATTTTTAACTTCAAGAACAGCTAACCGCTTGAAGGGTGGGAGAGAAATGTCAAGTTAGGCTTCACCTCATTGGGGCAAAAATTGGTCAAAAAGTCCGATTTTCTTCTTCTTTTGGCATGAAATGGGCCCAAAAGCCAAGATTGGAGTTTTTCATTGATTTTCCACTTTTTTGAGACCTGTTTTTATGGGGCATTTTAGGCAGTAAAAATGTCTTTAAGCGGCTGTGTGACAGTAGGTGTTGTCAATAAATGGAAAGTTGTTTGAGCCGTCAGAATTTCTCAAAATCTCATTTTTCCATCAAGAATAGGGTGGGCTGGAAAATTTCGCAAGGAAATTGAGTTGAGCTATCAGAAAACCAAAAATGGTATTTTACCAACCGATGGTTCGGCTTTGAAAACCGCATCCAGTTTGCGTTTCCAAACGCAGGGTGCAGTATGAAAATTGGCTGTTTAGGCACCTGGTTTTGAGTTTGCGTTTGCGACAGACGCTTAAAAAATGAGAATTTGCGACCGTAAAGTTTGCAAATCCATTAAAAAATCGGATTAACATTCTTTAAACTACACTACAACACATTGAAAATCAATAAATTATAATCAAAAGCTATAGTATTGCTATAGGGTTTTGATGTTCAGCTGTAAATCTGTAAATTTTGAAAATTATTGATAGCATAAAATGCTAATATATAGTAGATTATGAATTGTTATATAAAGTATAGCTATAGGTTATTTGATTTGCTTTTGAGATGTGGCTATAATTGTCAGTTTTTGGAAAGTTTAATTGTAAATTTTAAAATTTTCGTTTTTAAATTTGGTCAGTTCAAAAAATCATTTTAAATTTGCAATCTCAAAATTAAAAATCGCAAACGGCCATTTTTACTGTTTTGAGATGATTTCGGGGGCTTTCCCGGGTCATAGTTTTGGATCAGAAAATTTTCTGATTGTAAATTTGTCAATCTCGCTCACTTGAGCGCTACATTAAAATTGTTCTTAAATGGATATTGTAACGAGGTTAAAAATGTTTCTTGAACAAGCCGGGATTTCCAATTCTCAGTTTGCAGACACTTGCGATATTCCTCGACCCACTCTCTCGCAGCTCCTCAATGGCCGCAACAAGAAAGTGAGTGATGAGGTGATTGGCAAGATCCATCGTGCCTATCCATCCTTGAACGTGATGTGGCTCATGTTTGGTGACGGGGAGATGCTGCTTCATGGTTCTGACCCGATGACGGCCTCGGAGGGCATTAACGGGGAGGATCGCCTTATTAATAATGAGTCGAGGATTGAGGACAATGGTCAGAGGGCAATCTCGTTTGAGGAGGATGAGCCGATGGGCTACCGTGGCAATGCTCCTAAATCCCAGCAGCGAGTGTCTAACACCGCCTCGATCGAAACCCTACAGAGCATCATGCGCAACGTCGTGGGTCGTTCCTCCAAGCGAGGTGCAACCGGTGACAGCGAGCGACGCGTGGTTAATATCTTCGTGTTCTACAACGATGGTCGCTTCGAGCAGTTTGAACCAGCGTAAAAATAAGATTGTATAATAATGTAATAATGTTGATATTTCATTCACTTGGCTTTGCCGGCTGTCACAACACTTAAGACAACGACTTTTGCCGCACATTAATAATAAAACAGACCAATACCAGAAAAATTCAAACCATTGCTATCGTAATTAGGCGGCCGGCAAGCCTGTGAGTGAACATCCAAGAAGAGATAGAAAACAACCATTAATTTAAGCACAAATAAAACGATAAAACAAACCAACCATTAAGCACAAAGCAATCGGTCCAGGGAAGAGTCCTGGACCGATTGTGTATTGTGGGATGTACCTCGATGAGTGGATCCTCGCTTGAAGAGGCGTCACGCTACTACTTCTTGACGAGGTTACCCAGCACGTCGCGCAGGATTTGTCGTCCGGCGGCACTGGTGGCATTCTTGACGGCACGTCCGGCAGCGTCCTTGACACTGGTGCCCTTCTTGCTCTTCTTGCCCGTGATGGTGTCGGCGACGGTCTTGCCCAGGATGGTAGCGAGAGTACCTGTCACAGCGGTGACCACCGATTTCCAGATTTTGTCCCAGAGGGTCTTTTCCTTTTTTTTCGTTTTTTCGTTTTTTTCGTCTGCGCGTGCGGCAGCGGCTTCTTCGGCAGCTTTGGCCTCGGCCTCGGCTTCTCGTGCGAACACCTCAAAGACGCTTTCCCTCTCGGCCGTTTCCTTGTACTTGGCGTTGATGTCGCGGTTGGCGTTCATGATGTCGAGTCGCTGCCCCTCGGTGATGGCGCCGATCTGGCTCAAGGGGAAGAGCACCTTGGCGCGTTGGACAACGCCTGGGGCACCCTTCTCGTCAAGGAAGGATACCAGTGCCTCGCCCGTCTCTAATTCCAGGATGGCGTCCTCGGTCTTGAACTCGGGATTGGCGCGGAAGGTTTCGGCTGCCACCTTGACGGCCTTCTGGTCGCGTGGGGTGTAGGCACGCAGGGCGTGTTGCACCCTATTGCCCAGCTGACCCAGGATGACGTCGGGGATGTCGGTGGGCAGTTGCGAGATGAAGAAGATGCCCACGCCCTTACTGCGGATGAGGCGGATGACTTGCTCGATCTTGTCGGTCAGTGCCTTGCTCGTGTCCTCGAACAGCATGTGGGCCTCGTCAAAGAAGAATACCAGCCGAGGCTTCTCCAGGTCGCCCACCTCGGGCAGGGTGCTGTAGAGCTCGCTCAGCAGCCACAGCAGGAAGGTGGAATAGAGCTTGGGCTGTAGCATCAGCTTGTCGGCAGCGAGCACGCTCAGGATGCCCTTCCCGTCACGAGTCTCCAGCAGGTCCATGATGTTGAACGAGGGGATGCCGAAGAACTTGTCGGCACCCTGGTTCTCGAGCTGTAACAGGGCACGCTGGATGGCACCGATGCTGGCGGTGGACACGTTGCCATACTGGGTGGTATATTCCTTGGCGTGACGTGAGAGCCAGTCGAGGGCACTGCGCAGGTCCTTGATGTCGTCGAGCAGGATCCCCTTCTCGTCGAGGATGCGGTACAGGATATTGAGCACACCGGTCTGGGTATCGTTCAGTCCCATGATGCGTGCCATCAGGTCGGGACCCATCTCGCCGATGGTGGAGCGCATCGAGATGCCTTGCTCGCCATAGACGTCATAGAACCTCACCGGGCAGCCCTCAAAGGTGAGCTCTTCCTTATTCATGCCGAACTCGGGCAGCCTTTTCTCGATGAAGCCCGACAGCTTGCCTGGCTGGCTGACGCCCGAGAGGTCACCCTTCATGTCGGCCATGAAACACGGCACTCCGGCCTTGCAGAAGCTCTCGGCAATGACTTGCAGCGTCACCGTCTTGCCCGTGCCCGTGGCACCGGCGATCAGGCCGTGGCGGTTGGCCATATTGCCCAGGATGCTGATGGGGCCGTCGGGCCCGTGGGCGATGTAGAATCCGTTCTCTTGAGTGTACATAGGTGTAGAAATGTATTTTATGATGATTGGTGATTGTTGATGTCGGATATATTTTGATGGTTACAAAGTTACACTTTTTTGGCGCTTTTTCAAAGCAGATGCCGATTTATTTCCATTTTTCTTGATGTTTACTGCTGTGGAAGTTGTACCTTTGCCTTCCTAATAATACTGTTATCAACACTTGATTGTCGTGGCAACAACACAGAAGAAGAAGGTTTTTGTATCGGGGTGCTATGACTTGCTGCACTCGGGGCATGTGGAGTTTTTCAGGCAGGCGTCACAGTACGGCGACCTGTATGTGGGCATCGGCAGTGACAGGACGATTGCCCGGCTGAAGGGGCACAGGACGCTCTACAGTGAGCGTGAGCGCCTGTTCATGGTGCGTGCCATCCGTTATGTCAAGGAGGCCTATATTAATGAGGGTGACGGTATGCTCGACTTCCTGCCCACGCTCGACCTGGTTCACCCGGACTGTTTGGTGGTCAACGAGGACGGCGACCGTGAGGAGAAGCGGCAGCTGTGCCGTGAACGAGGCATGGAGTACATTGTGCTCCAGCGTGTGCCTCCCGAGGGTCTTGACGCCCGCAGCAGCACCGACCTCAAGCGTGCCACCTGCCAGCTGCCCACGCGCTTGGACCTGGCGGGCACCTGGATAGACCAGCCATACGTGTCGTGCCATGCTCCGGGGTGGGCATTGACCATCTCGCTGGAGCCGACGTTTGAGGTGAGGGAGCGTTGCGGCTTGTCCACCAGCACGCGCAACATCATCAAGCGTGTGTGGCCCTACCGCTTGCCCGATATGGATCCCGAGATGCTGGCACGTCTGGTCTTCTGCCTTGAGAATTCTCCCGAGCGCAGCGACGGCATCATCAGTGGTGCCCAGGACGCCATCGGCATCTGTGTGCCGGGGCTTGCCCGTCATTATTATAATGGCAGCTTTTGGCCAGAGAAGATTGAATATACCACCGACCCCGATGTCTTGCACTGGCTGGAGGATCACCTGTGCATGATACCCATGTTCCCTCGCCGCCCTGGTTGCAGTGTGGTAGAGGGCAAGGACATCACGCCCGTCAAGGTGCGTGCCCTCGCCGCGGCTGCCGAGGATTGCTGGAATGCCATTCAAGAGAAGGATCTGGATGGTTTTGCCGCGGCCTACCGTGCCTCGTTTGCTGCCCAAGTGGCGATGTTTCCTGCCATGATCCAGCCGGGCGTGCAGGACTACATCGACCGCTACAGTGCCATGGACGGCGTGCTGGCGTGGAAGATGCCCGGTGCCGGCGGTGGTGGCTACCTGGCCCTCGTGTGCCGTGACCGCGACAGCTTCCCCGAGGGAGCGATTGAGTTGGAAGTGAGGAGTTAGAAGCGAGAAGTGATTTTAAAGTCTTTAAAGTCCTTAAAGACCTTAAAGACCTTTAATGATTAAATTGAGATGAAACGCTATTGCCAGACACTGGAATTGCGGGATGACCGCACGATGATTGAGAAATATGTGGAGGCCCATGCCCATGTGTGGCCCGAGATACAAGAGGGGATCCGTAGCGTCGGCATCCTGGATATGCAGATCTATCTGCTGGGCAACCGCCTGTTTATGATCTGTGACACGGTAGATGACTTTGACTGGGAGAAGGACAATGCCCGGTTATCCACTCTACCCCGCCAAGCCGAGTGGGAAGCCTATGTCGCCCAGTTCCAAGGCTGCGACCCGGCTGCTCCCTCTACCGCCAAGTGGCAGCTGATGGAACGGATTTTCAAGTTAGAATCAGACCTGTAGAGACGCAAAATCTTGCGTCTCGTGTGTTCAGTCGCTTGGAGACGCAAAATCTTGCGTCTTTACATAAAGATAATTGATTGCAAATGAAAGATAACAACAAATCCCGCCTGCTGGTGACGCGTGAGGGCGTGAGCTATGTGCTGCCCTTCATCGTCGTGACCTGCTGCTTTGCCCTGTGGGGCTTTGCCAACGACATCACCAACCCGATGGTGAAGGCATTTTCCAAGATATTCCGCATGAGTGTGACCGACGGCACGCTGGTGCAGGTGGCGTTCTATGGCGGCTACTTCTGTATGGCTTTGCCGGCAGCGTTGTTCATCCGTCGCCACTCGTTCAAGAGTGGCATCGCGCTGGGGCTTGCGCTGTATGCCGTGGGGGTGCTGCTGTTCATCCCTGCGCGGGCGATGGGCAGCTTCGGACCTTTCCTGATCGCCTATTTCGTTCTCACCTGCGGCCTGTCGTTCTTAGAGACGACCGCCAACCCCTACATCCTGCTGATGGGTGATCGGGAGACGGCAACGCGCCGGTTGACGCTGGCCCAGTCGTTCAACCCCATCGGGTCGTTGGCGGGCATGTTTGTGGCGATGAACTTTATCCAGGCCCGCTTGTCGCCACTCGATACAGCACAACGGGCTGTGCTCGATGAGGCGCAGTTCGAGGCGTTGAAGCAGGCCGACCTGGGCGTGCTGGTGCGCCCCTACGCCCTGCTGGGCATCGTGCTGGTGCTGCTGCTGGCCGTGGTGCTGCTGGTGCGCATTCCTGCCGTGCGCCAGGATGGCGGGTCGGCGCGGCGTGCACCGCTGTCGCCTGCCGTCAAGCGGTTGTGGAGCAACGGGGCCTATCGCTGGGGCGTGGTGGCTCAGTTCTTCTATGTGGGAGCCCAGATCTGTTGCTGGACGTTCATCATCCAGTATGGCACACGCGTCTTCATGGCCCAGGGGATGGGAGAGCAGGCCGCCGAGGTGCTGTCCCAGCGCTACAACATCGTGGCGATGGCACTGTTCTGCCTCATGCGCTTTGTCAACATCTGGTTGATGAAGTATTTCAGGGCGGGTCGGCTGCTGTCGGCGTTTGCCGCAGTGGCGATCCTGCTGCTGGCTGGAGTCATCCTGGTGGGCGGGCGTGTCGGTCTGTGCTGCCTGGTGGGCGTGTCGGCGTGCATGAGCCTGATGTTCCCTGCCATCTATGGCATTGCCCTGGCCGATGTGCGCGAGGATGCCGAGCTGGGTTCGGCAGGCCTCATCATGGCGATACTGGGCGGCAGCGTGCTGCCCGCGGTCCAGGCCATGATCATCGACAGCGGGGTGACGGCCTTGCCTGCCGAGGCCCTGTCATTCACGGTGCCTGTTGTCTGCTTCTGCGTCGTGCTGCTCTATGGCTGGCACCATGCCCGCGATTAGGCGGTACTCCCGGTCAAGAGGATGTTGATGAGCGATGTCACGTCGCTGATGTTGATGCGTCCGTCGCCATCGGTATCGGCGGCATCAACGTCGATGTCGTCACTGCCACTCAGCAGGTAGTTGATGAGTGCTGTCACATCGCTGATCGAGACCCTGCCGTCATGATCCACATCACCTTTTGGTGTCGTCGGTGTCTCGGTAGATGTGATGCTCGTCAGGATGATCTTCTGCACCGCACCGCCGTTATTCACGTTGGCCTCCCATGAGACAAAGCGCAGTCTTGCCGTCGTGATGGCGGCTGGCACAGGCAGGGTCATGGATAGGGTCTGCCTGGCAGTGATGTCCAGGGCGGGATAGCAGCTCACCGAGTCTATCGGGTTGCCGTCGGCATCATCCATCACCATCGTCAACGGGATGTTGATGTCCAGCGATTTCCATGACACATCCGCATGGATGGAGTCCATGCCCAGGCACGAGAATTCAGGCGAGATCAGAGCGAGAGGCACCTTGTTCCTGGTGACATAGAGCGTGACCTTCCAGCCCCCGACGCTGGTCGGCGTGAGTTCGCCCCCATTGTAGGACCATCCCTCAAAGTCGGTAAAGGAAAACTGTGGCAGTTCCTGGCCCACAGCCCCGACGGGTAGCAAGAGTAAAGCTGACAGCAGCAAGATCAATGATTTCATGACTGGATGATATGGGTTGATGAATGAGACTCCAAAGGTAGTTCATTTTGACCAATATACCAAAAGTTTGATAGCATCAATTCATCTTATTGGCGCACTTGAACCCTTCTGGCAGGTATAAAAGTTTTTTAAATGGCGGTTATTATATAAAAAAGGTGTATCTTTGCAGGGTAAAACCCATTCATTAACCTTAGAGGCCGACCTTGGCACCAGTCTGCCAAGCCGTCCTCGCTAACATCTTAAAAAAGAATAAAGTGGAAAACGAAATTCTGGCGTTGAACGCCAATCAGGTAGTGGCCTACCTGCAGAAAGAGCCTCGTGAATTCACCAAGGCCGACATCATCCGTTTCATCGAGGAGAACGGCATCCGCATGGTCAACTTCATGTACCCCGGCGGTGACGGCAAGTTGAAGACCCTGAACTTTGTGGTCAGCAGCAAGGATTACCTGCGCACGATCCTGTCGTGTGGTGAGCGTGTTGACGGTTCCAGCCTGTTCAGCTTCATCGAGGCCAGCTCCAGTGACCTGTATGTGCTGCCCAGGTTCAGCACCGCCTTCCTGGACCCCTTTGCCGAGATTCCCACCCTGTGCCTGCTGTGCTCCTTCTTTGACAAGGACGGCAACCCGTTGGAGAGCTCTCCCGAGAACACCCTGAGGAAAGCCGCCCAGGCCTTCCGCGAGACCACGGGCATGGAGTATGAGGCGATGGGCGAGCTGGAGTACTACGTGATCCGCCCCTCGGTGGACTTCTACCCCGCCCGCGACCAGCACGGCTATCACGAGTCGATGCCATACGCCAAGACCAACGACTTCCGCCAGCGTTGCATGGACTATATCGCCAAGGCCGGTGGCCAGATCAAGTACGGCCACAGCGAGGTGGGCAACTTTGAGCAGGACGGTGTGGTCTATGAGCAGAACGAGATTGAGTTCCTGCCCGTGCCCGTCCTTGACGCTGCCGACCAGCTGATGGTCGCCAAGTGGGTGATCCGCAACCTGGCCTTCCGTGCCAACCTGAACGTCACCTTCGCTCCCAAGATCACGACCGGCAAGGCTGGCTCGGGACTGCACATCCACATGCGCATGATGAAGGATGGCCGCAACATGATGCTCAACGACAAGGGCGTCCTCAGCGACGAGGCCCGCAAGGCCATCGCCGGCATGATGGACCTGGCTCCCGCCATCACCGCCTTCGGCAACAAGAACCCGATGTCCTACTTCCGCCTGGTTCCCCACCAGGAGGCTCCCACCAACGTGTGCTGGGGCGACCGCAACCGTTCGGTCCTCGTGCGCGTGCCGCTGGGCTGGACTGCCGGTGCCGACATGTGCCGCACCGCCAACCCGCTGGAGCCTGCCGGCAACTTTGACACGACCCAGAAGCAGACCGTCGAGATGCGCTCGCCGGATGGCTCGGCCGACATCTACCAGCTGCTGGCTGGCCTGTGCGTAGCCTGCCGCCACGGCTTCGAGATGGAGAATGCCCTGGAGTTGGCCAAGAAGACCTACGTTGACGTCAACATCCACGATGCCGCCAATGCCGACCGCCTCAATGAGCTCGACTGCCTGCCCGACAGCTGCGTGGCCAGTGCCGACTGTCTGGAGAAGCTGCGTGCCGCCTTCGAGGAGAAGGGCGTCTTCAGCACCCACATGATCGACGGTATCATCGCCCAGCTGCGCTCCTTCAACGACCGCACCCTGCGCCACGACATCGAGCACGATCCCAAGCGCACCGCCCAGCTCGTGAACGAGTACTTCCAGTGCGGCTAAGCGCTTCAGGACAACACTGACAACACTCTAACGAACAAGGGACAACGCATTTTTCCAGCGTTGTCCCTTGTTGTAATGTGAGCTTGATGAAAACAAAGCATTGATGCCCAACATGTTCGCTATGTAGAGACGCAAAATATTGCGTCTCCAGGGCCGTATTTGGTCATGTCTATCGCAGGGAGACGCAAAATTTTGCGTCTCTACTGGTCATCTGGTTAATGAGCTAAGGGCTCATGTTAATATACAAGGTTGTGTATCGGGTGATTGGGTTCTGTTCAGGCTGTTATTGCCTGTCGTGCAGATAAACCACACCACTATACCGCCTTGTTGTTAAGGCAGTGTAGTGGTGTAGTGATATGAGTAGAAGTTGATAGCTAAAGGCTATTTCTCCTCTTGCTG
>Ga0247611_10006204_pt1 | contig 15453 bp, 9 predicted proteins | sample 177DNAGHGhighgp2_FD_192422 | JGI IMG/M metagenome (GOLD analysis project Ga0247611, IMG submission 192422) | Sheep rumen microbial communities from Palmerston North, Manawatu-Wanganui, New Zealand - 1770 DNA GHGhigh gp2 | ecosystem: Host-associated > Mammals > Digestive system > Stomach > Rumen ...
GGCTAGCATCCCGTTACGTGCTACGAATGTCGGTTCCATTATATCTTCCTTCTTGCTCATCTCAGTTCCTCCCATGTTTTTTGTATCTCGTCCATTAAGACGTTGGCCTCCTTGTTCAGCTGTGCCAACTCAGCATGAATCTCGGTCATGCGCTCGTTGAAGTCCACGCCGTCATCTTCCTGTTCGGCCACGCCGACGTAGGCACCAGGGGTAAGCGAGTAGTTCTTCCCCTCTATTTCCTGGATAGTGGCTAGCTTGCACAAGCCAAGCACGTCCTGATACTTGCCGTCATCACCAAATTTCTCGGTAAGCCAGTCATGCTCATCTATCACCTTGATAATCTCGCCAAGCACAGCACAGAAGGCTTCGCCCTCTTGGCGCATAGCCTTGACGGTACGCTTGTTGATTAAACTTTCGGCAGATTTTATGCACATCTTAGTCTGACGGATTTGGTCATCAACACGCTGCCGCAATTCAGTATAGTCATGGCCAGCTTCATCAATCCACCCCATGAGGCCCCAGAAGTGGCCACGAGTGTCTTGATCAATAAGGTCGCTGAAGGGCTGGGCTTGCTCCTTCAATGCCGCTACTGCCTCATCGATGGCTTGGTCATAATCCTTCAATAATTGCTGGTATTTCTCCTGCTCACCACGATAGAGATGCACGATGGCCTGAAGGTTGCGCAGCTGCCACTCGCTCCACTCGTTGAGAGTGCGGTCCACGACGGTGTAATAGTTGCGGGCATCGATAAAGAGCACCTTATCGCGGTTTTCGTCGCGCTTAGCCTTGTCGAAGAACCATAGAGAGCATGGCAGCGACAGGGTGTAAAAGAAATTGTTTCCCACGCTCACCATCACATCAACATCACCAGTGCGCACCAGTTTCTCACGGATGTCTCGGTCTTTATTGGCACTATCAGTAGCCGAACTAGCCATCACGAAGCCAGCGCGGCCATGGTCGTTAAGGTAAGCATAAAAATAGCTTATCCAAAGGTAGTTGGCGTTACCCACCTCTTTCTTCTTAGCATTGACTCCAGGCAGGCCAAAGGGCAGACGACCTGCATTCATAGCCGACTCTGCCTTAACTTTATCAACATTGAAGGGAGGATTAGCCATCACATAGTCGCACTTACCCGCCAGGTTGTGAGCATCATGGTAGAAGGTGTTGGCCTCGTCACCCGAGATAATGCGTCCATTCAAGCCATGCACCGCCATGTTCATCAGGCAAAGTTGGGCATTATACTCCACCTTTTCCTGACCGTAGAAAGTCATCTGGCTATTGGCGTTCAAGCCCGCAGCGTTAACAAAATCACCAGTCTGCACAAACATGCCGCCACTGCCACAAGCTGGATCAAGCATGATACCACGCTCGGGCTCAAGCACGTTAACAAGCATCTTCACCAGTGATTTTGGTGTGAAGAACACTCCATCGTCGCTCGCCACGGCCTTGGCAAACTTGGAGAGGAAATATTCATAGATTCGCCCTATAATGTCGCCTCCCACCTCGTCGATGGTCTTGTTGTTGAAGATGCGGAGTAATTCCCGCAATAAGTCGTCAGCAAACATGGTGTAGGTCTTGGGCAGTACACCAGTCAATTGTTCGCTCTGGTCCTCAACAAGCTGCATAGCATTGTTTACCGCCTCGCCAAGAGAGTTTATATCCTGGCCGTCTTTGTTCTTGAGGTGAGCCTCGATAATGTTGTCGGGCAAGTTAACGAGGTAATCAAACTGCGCCTCACGGGGAAGATATAGAGCACTCTTAGCAGCAAAATCGCTAGCCTCGACAGGCATAACACGGCCTCCACGCTTTGGGCGGCTCTCAAGGATCTCGGCCTCGACCATCTTGTATCGGCTATAAGCATAGCGCAGGAACAACAGTGCAAGCACTGGCATGCAGTACTGGCTACTGGTCAATTTGCTGCCCTGTCGGAGCAGGTCAGCCGACTCCCATAATTCCGCTTCAAGTTTTCTTATATTGATCATTGCTGGTTTCGTGAAAATAGGTGGTGATTGTAGTCATGCTATAATTGCTGCAAAGTTAATAATTTTAGTCCAAAACAGCCTCTTAATAGCAATTTATTTACCGACAAGATTTCAAGCTTCACATTGGAGTATTGGTTGAGATTGTCTAGCTCTCGTTGCAGCCTGCTGAATTTCAGTGGGATATTTTTTTTGTTCTAAAAGTGTAATCCTATATGTAACCCTCTCACTTCAAAGGAATATGGGACAAAAGCCAAAATCAAGTTTTTTCAAAAAGATCAATATTTTCTCTAATTTCGCACTTGCCAGTTGACTCTACACAGGCTTTTCAGAAATTGTTTTTAAATTGTTTAAGCGTTGGGAAATTTGGTGGGTTGGGAAAAAAGTTATACCTTTGCGGCGAAATTTTGTGGTAATTGTGATGACTCCGTTGTCACAATGCAAGGGAATCCTGTGAGAATCAGGAACTGTACCTGCAGCTGTAATCCCCGTCAAGTTGGGTTTCACGCATGCCACTGGCCGTTGTGATGGCTGGGAAGGCGAAACCGAAAAAGGGGTAAGTCAGAAGACCTGCTACAATTATTGTAAAATCACTAAAAGTGCGACCACTCAGGAACAAGTGGGGCATGACAATGAAAAAAAAGGCTTATATCTTTTTATTGCTGGCATTTTGCGTGCGTTTTGCCGCTTTCTCTCAGACTGACTCCTTGCAGGTCAATCTGATGGAGGTGGTTGTGACTGGCACGGGCACTCCGCATCTGCTTCAAGACGCCCCTGTTCAAACCGAGGTGATTACAGGCAAGATGCTTCGCAACTATGCGGGCAAGAGCATCGAGGACATCCTTGGTGGCCTCACTGCGTCGTTTGCTTTCAATCAGGACGATATGGGCTCTCAGATGCAGCTCAACGGTTTGGGAAACTCCTACATCCTCATCCTTATTGACGGCAAGCGCATCCACGGTGATGTGGGCGGTCAGAACGAGCTGTCGCTCATCGACCCGCAGAACATCGAGAAGATTGAAATCGTGAAGGGTGCCTCGAGTGCGCTCTATGGCTCGGATGCCATTGCTGGTGTAATCAACATCATCACCAAGAAGCATCGCGACGAGGGAGTGCTCGTTGAGAACACCACCCGTGTGGGCAGCTATGGCGATGTGCGTCAGCACAACGGCTTGTCACTCAGGTATGGGAAAGTGAGCTCTTACACCAACTTCCAGCTGCAGCACAGCGACGGGTGGCAGAACACAGCGGTTGAACACACGCTCCCTACTGAAGATCCCATCACAGATTCGCGCAATAAGACGGTGAACCGTCACACCAACTGGCAAGTGTCGGAGCGAATTACCTATCAGCCGTTGAGCAACTGGGAACTCTATGGCGAGGGCAGCACCTACTGGAAGCGCATCTACCGCGTGAGCGGACGCCATCCTCATTACGACGTAAAGACTTGGGACATGGAATACCACAACGCATCGGCATCGATAGGCGGCAAGTGGCAACGCTCTAAGACCGACTATATCTCGCTCGACGTGGACTGGAACCGTCATGCCTACTATTATTACTATACAGCTACCACGCTTGTGGAGGACTACGATAAAAGCGCAGGGACTCCTTATTATCCCTATTATCCCTACCTGCCCGACCAAAAGGAACTGCAGAGTGACCAGCAACGCACCATGGCCACGCTGAAGGGCGTGTTCACGCTCCCATACGAGAATAGGCTGAGTGCCGGTGCAGAGTACAGATATGACTGGTTGAAAGCTCCCACGCGTGTCAAGGGAGGCAAGGCCAGCGACTGGACGGCAGCCGTCTATGTTCAGGATGAGTTTAACCTGATACCGAATTTCAATATCACGGCCGGAGTGCGGTTTAACCAGAACGAGCAGTTTGGTTCAAAATTCACCCCTAAAGTGTCAGCCATGTGGAAGCCGGCCACCGCATGGCGTCTGCGTGCCACCTGGAGCCAAGGCTTCAAGACTCCGGCCATCCGCGAGCTCTTCTACCGCTATGTGCGTCAGATGAGCGGCACTTACCTCTACCTTGGCAACAAAGACTTAAAGCCACAATCAAGCAACTATTTTTCGGTGAGTGGTGAATATAGTTTTAGTGGCCTGAACATCACGGTAGCGGGGTACTATAATAAGGTGAAGGACATGATAGCCCTGGTAACCATTCCCAACTATCAGGCCCCCGACGAGTATATTATTCAGTACGACCCTATTAAAACCCGTCAGTATCAGAACATAGAGGATGCCAAGACGATGGGCGTTGATGTGAATGTGCGTTATAATTGGCGTGAATTTGCATTTGGTTTGGGCTACAGTTATCTCAATACTGATGCCAATCAGTATGACACCAACCACGACAAGATGCACAAGGTGACTATTGACGGCACAGCTCACCACAAGGGTAATTTCTTTGCTACGTGGGGACATCGATTCACCCCTGATTACCAGCTGGGCATTGGCCTGTATGGTCGCATGTCGAGCACTCGCTACTATCAGGATGACGGCAATGGTAAAGGCTACCAAATTTGGCGCATCTCCACCACACACGACCTGGGTCACTCTCGCACGATGAGTTACCGCCTTGAGGCCGGCGTGGATAACATTTTCAACTATTGCGACCGCACGCCTCACGGTCTCCACCTGGGCACAACCACTCCGGGTACCACGGTGTATGCCTCGTTTACAATCCGATTCAATCAAGGAAAAAAGCTTAACAACAAATATAATTTAAATTCCAAAAAACAAAACTATGATGAAGATTAAATCAATGATGATTGCCATGCTGGCAATCTGCATGGGTGTTTTCTTTACCGCTTGCAGCGACGACAAGAATGAGCCCACCGAGAACAATTACACTATTTACCAAAAAGCTGTTAACGAGAACGTAAAAGCAAATAAGAAGAATGATAAGGTTATTCTTCTGGTTGCCTTCGGTTCGACTTGGGAACAAGCCTACGATGCTTTTGATGCCACTGTAGCTGCCTACAAGAAGGCATTCCCTGGCTATGACGTATTCCTTTCTTTCTCATCGGCTATCTGCATCAACCGTGCCGCTGCTGGTGAGAATGTTGACCCACGCAACTTCTATGCACCTCCCTTCTGGCTCAATGCTTTTGCGCAAAATGGCGTTAAGTATAGCGAGATCGTTGTTCAATCACTGCAGGTTATTCCTGGTGAGGAGTACACTCGCGTGATTAACTACATCAAAGACTTTGCCAATAACGCTAACGGTGACATCGATGACAACTACCTGGCTAACGTGACCCTGAAACTTGGTGTACCCCTGTTGCAAGACGCCGAGGCCGATGTTAACAAGGTTGCTTTCGAGCTCAACAATCTCTACAAGGACTTGGCAGCTAATAGCGTAGTTGCTTTCATGGGTCATGGCAACCCCGACTCATATGATACCTACAAGGCTAACATTCGTTATACTCAGCTCGAGGAGGCTCTTCAGGCATACAGCAAGAACTACTTTGTGGGTACAGTAGACATGATGAACAACTTCAAGACAAATGTTTATGAACGCATGGTAGCTGCTGGCATCACCAGCGGCAAGGTTTATTGCCACCCCTTGATGTCGATTGACGGTGACCATGGTCACAACGACATGGCTGGCGACGACGATGACAACTGGGATGGCGTGAAGTTCACTCCCAATGATGAAGGAGAAGTTGAGGATACTTCTTGGAAGATGTACTTCTTCCACCTGGGTTACGAGTGCAACAACTCAACAATGATTGAGAAAGGTCTGCTTGAGCTTCCCACCATTCGCCAAATTTGGATGAATCACACCACCGACGCTATCAACGGTCCTGCTCTGGATTTCTATCACAGCATGAACCCTGAATAATCATTTCATACAGTTTTAATGATAAAGAAACTTCTAATCTTTACAGTGGCACTCTCTATGGGGAGTGCCGCTTTTTCCCAAATCCACAAGATGGAACGTAGCGACTCGTCAATGATGGGTCGCACTTATACTTTAAACCCTGTGGTTGTGACAGGCTCGGGCCACCACCAGCGCCTAAAGAGCACTGCCACACCAGTGCATGTGCTCAGCAGCCAGGAAATCCGCGAGCAAGGCATCACCACATTTGACGGTGCTATCACCCGCATGATGCCTCAGGTGTCGATGTCGCCCAACTCAATGGGCACCTTCCTGCGTCTCAACGGCCTGGGCAACAAGTACATTCTAATCCTTATCAATGGTCAGAAACTCACTGGCGACATTTCAAGCAATGTTGATCTCAACCGCATTAACATGGAGCGTGTGAAGCGCATTGAGATACTCGATGGTGCCGCATCGTCGCTCTATGGCTCTGATGCCATCGCCGGTGTGATCAACATCATCACCGACCAGCCCACCCAGCAGCTGGTGAGCGCAACGAGCAACACCCGCGTGAGCGGTCACGGTATCTTTACCGAGAATGTGACTCTCGATGTCTACAAGAATGGCTTTGGCTCCTACACTTCGTTCTCTCACGATCGAGCTAATAGTTACCAGAACAACAATTTGGAGTATGTGAAAGGGTCTGACACCGAAACTCAACCCACTATTGCACCATTCTTCACTGGATACCGTGCCTATAACGTGGGGCAGAAGTTCACCTACTCGCCCAACCAGCACTTGGCATTGAACGCTGGTGTTGATTTCATGCACAAGATTACCGACCGTCCCAATACTCGCACCGACATCACCGGTGGTACCGACTATGAGATGCGCTATCGCGGACTGCGATGGAATGTGGGAGGTATCTATAAGTTCACCAACCGCAACTCACTGCAGGCCGACTTCACTGTTGACCGCTTCCGCTACGGCAAGCAGTATGATATGGAGACCAAAGATTATGCCATTGGCGACTATGTACAGTCCAAGAAACAGAAGTCGATGGAGCTGCAACTTAAGGCTATCTTGGGCCTGATGAAAAACTCAACCACGATTTTCGGTGCCAACTGGCGACAGGATTACCTTACCGCCACATCGGGTAACATCAACCAAAACGTTTATACACTGGCAGCATTTGCACAGCATGAGATGAAATTCTTTGATGTATTGACTGCTACATTAGGCCTTCGCCTAACCCAGCACGAAACATTCAAAACTCACCTCACTCCAAAGGTTACGCTGATGTATGCTCCTGGCAACTTCCGCCTACGTGCCACCTATTCGGCTGGTTTTCGCGCTCCAGGTCTTGATGAGATTTACTACCACTATTTCTCCATCAACCGTGGCAAGCCGCAAATTATTTTCGGCAACGAAAAACTGTCACCTGAGAAGAGTAACTATTTCTCGCTAAATGCCGAGTATCGCACCAATGTAATTGCTGTGAGCGTGACAGGTTACATCAATCGCATCAACGACATGGTGGTGCGCAAGAACATCAACGTCGACGAGACGACACTTGCCATGCTACAGGCTGAGTTCCCCGAGATGACTGCCGACCAGGCTGCGAAGCTCGAGCGATACTCTCTATATCAAAACAGCGACAAGGGCGACGTGAAGGGTGTGCAAGTGAACGTTTCGGCCAATGTTTTTCAAGGTTTCAACCTGTCGGCCAACTATGTTTACACCTATGCCCGCACCAAGAGTGGTGACGCGTGGACCATGCTCGAGCGAAGCATTCGCCATGCAGCAACCATGGCGGCCAACTATTTCCACCAGTGGAACAATTATGGGTTGAATGTGAACCTCAACGCCCGCTTCCAGTCAAAGACTTACTATCCTGACTATGAGGACGCTCCTGGCTACGGTATCTGGAACCTGAACACCACTCACACGTACACTGGCCTGAAGCATGTCTTGATTGAGCCAAGCATCGGCATCGACAACATCTTCAACAAGGTAGACCGTCGCATCGACTCTTCAAGTCGCAAATATGCTCTCTACACCCCCGGACGCATGGTGGTTGTGGGGCTGAAGTTGAAATTCAAATAAATATCTTATCTTTGCAGTTGATATGGGAAAGATTATAGTAGCAGGCATTGGACCTGGCAGCAAAGACGATATAACACCCGCTGTGCTCAAGGCTGTTCAGCATGCCGATGTCGTTGTGGGATATAAATACTATTTTCAGTTTATCAACGACATAGTGCCACAGTGGTGCGAATGCATCGACACCGGAATGAAAAAAGAGCGCCAGCGTGCCGAGCAAGCATTTGAACTTGCCGAGCAGGGCAAGACGGTTGTTGTCATCTCTTCGGGCGATGCAGGCATCTATGGCATGACACCTCTCATCTATGAGATGCGCCGCGAGCGCAAGTCGAGCGTTGAAATTGAATCACTGCCTGGCATCTCGGCATTCCAGAAGGCGGCATCGTTGCTTGGCGCACCCATAGGGCATGACATGTGCATCATCTCGATGAGCGACCTAATGACGCCTTGGGACGTAATCGAGCGCCGCATCAAGGCCGCCGCAGTAGCCGACTTTGTCACTGCCGTCTATAATCCCAAATCAATTGGCCGTTACTGGCAACTGTACAGGTTGCAGGAGTTGTTTCTGCAACATCGTGCGGCATCCACGCCAGTGGGCTATGTGCGTCAGGCAGGCCGTGAGGAGCAAGATGTTAAAGTGACCACCCTTGGCCAATTTGATCCTGAGGACATCGACATGTTCACAGTGTTGCTCATAGGCAACTCGCAGTCCTACATCAGCGACAATCGCATCATCACCCCTCGCGGCTATTATCGTGAGTACAGTGACAGCAGTATGAAACCAGGCCAGCAAATCATGATAAACTCATTCCGCACAATCGAGAGTGAGTTGAACAATCGTGACCTGCCTCTTGACCACAAGTGGGCCTTGCTGCATGCCATCCACACCACAGCCGACTTTGATATGGAGAGAATTCTCTACACCGATCCAGGGGCTGTGGCATCGCTCTATGATAAGATTGCCAGTGGCAAGTTGACCACTATCGTTACCGATGTCACTATGGTGGTGAGCGGCATCCGCAAGGGTGCGCTCGAGCGTCTCGGCATGGAGGCGAAATGCTATCTGCACGACCCACGTGTTGCCGAAATGGCAGCGAATCAAGGCATAACTCGCACTCAGGCGGGAATACGCCTTGCTGTTGAAGAGCATCCCGATGCGTTATTCGCCTTTGGCAATGCCCCAACGGCACTCATGGAACTGTGCGACCTCGTGCGCAAGGGCAAGGCTCAGCCTGCAGGCATCATTGCTGCGCCGGTGGGTTTTGTGCATGTGTGCGAGTCGAAACACATGGTTAAGCCGTTCAAGAGCATTCCCAAAATCATAGTTGAGGGTCGCAAGGGTGGCAGCAACCTTGCCGCCACGTTGTGCAACGCCATCTTGTGCTTTGACGATGCAGCTCAACTAAAACCTGGACGTGACTTATGAAATTCTATGTGATTGGCATAACCGATGCTCCCCAGCCTTTTTTTCCACCCGAGGTGCTGGAAATCATCAAGCAGGGGCAACTGTTCTCGGGCGGCAAGCGTCACCATGAGCTCATGGCTCGATTCTTGCCCGAAGGGGCGCAGTGGATCGACATCACCGTGCCGCTCGATGCTGTCTTTGAGAAGTATCAAAATAACAATGACGTAGTGGTGTTTGCCAGCGGCGACCCCTTGTTCTTTGGCTTTGCCAACACTATCAAACATCGCCTCCCCGAGGCTGAGATTGTTCTCTACCCGGCTTTCAACTCCCTTCAAACTTTGGCTCATCGCTTAGTGATGCCTTATCACGACATGCGCATCGTGTCGCTCACTGGCCGTCCTTGGCCCGAATTTGACAAGGCTCTGATAGAGCGTGCTACCAAGATTGGAGTTCTTACCGACCGAGAGCACACGCCAGCCGCCATAGCCCAACGTATGCTGGATTATAGCTACGACGGCTACACTATGCACGTGGGCGAACATTTGGGCAATCCTGAGCGCGAACGCATCACCACGCTGTCGCTTCAAGCAGCTCTTGGTCAAGAATTTGATTACCCAAATTGTTTAATCTTGACAGGCAACGATTTGCGGCCTCGCCACTTTGGCATTCCTGAGAGTGAATTTGTCCTTCTCAATGGTCGTGAAAAGATGATAACCAAGATGCCAGTTAGGTTGCTCACGCTCCATGCACTTGAGTTGACTCGCCGTCGGGTGATGTGGGATATAGGTTTTTGCACTGGCAGCGTCTCGATTGAGGCTCGTCTGCAATTTCCGCACGTGCACATCGAAGCCTTTGAATGTCGCCCTGAGGGCGAGGCGCTGATGCGCGAAAACAGTCGCCGGTTTGGCGCGCCAGGCATCAGCAGCCACATCGGCGATTTCCTTGATATTGACATCAGCCGATTCCCACAGCCCGACGCTGTGTTCATTGGCGGGCATGGTGGCCATCTTAGAGAAATCATGCAGAAAGTACTCACGGTTCTCACTCCCGACGGGTGCATCGTGATGAACAGCGTTACAAGCGCCGCTGTCCACACCGACAGCCACTTGCTCTTTAATGAGGCGTGCGAGGAACTTGGCTTGACCCAAGAGACTCCAATGCGCATTATAATCAACGATAACAATCCAATAGCCATACTGAAATGTCGAAGATAGCCGTCATCAACATCAGCAAGGAGAGTGAGGCAATTGCACGCACTCTGCAATGCGATTTAGGAGCTAAATCCATTAGTCGTGCCCAAGTGGGCAAGAATTGGACAGATTTTGATGTCTTTATCTTTGTTGGGGCGATGGGAATTTGCGTGCGCACCATTGCTCCTTTCATTAAAGACAAGCATGAAGACCCTGCTGTGCTGTGTGTCGATGGCATGGGAAAGAATGTGATTTCGGTGCTCTCGGGCCATGTGGGTGGTGCCAACGAGTGGACACGGCTTGTGTCAGCAGTTCTTGGTGCCAATCCTGTCATTACCACTTTGAGCGACAATGCTGGCTTGTGGGCTTTAGATACACTTTCTAGTCGTTTCAATTGGCCCATTGCTAGTGAAGACGATATGAACGCCTGCATCTTTGCCTTCGTCAACCGAAAGCCAACCGCACTATTTCTCGAGGTGCGTGATGAGGGCACAGAGTACCTGGAGAGCACGCTTCCAAGCCATGTCACCATCGTCAATGATTTGAGTGAGGTAACTGCTCAAAAATATAAACTCGTCATTATGGTCACACCGTTCAGCAAGCCCTATATCAATGGCGTGCTCACCCTGCACTTTGTGCCAATGGTGGGAACCATAGGTTTTGGGCTGGCGCACCATCCCAATGACTATGAACGTATTTACGACCAGATGGATGAGGCCATCGCCATGCAAGGCCTGTTGCCATGTGCCACAAAATATTGTACTATTGACGTTAAGGCCGACGAGCCATTTATTGATATACTTGAAGAAGAGGGACATGAAGTGGAATTCTTCACTGCCCAACAACTAAAGGCGGTGGATGTGCCAACTCCAAGTGACACCGTAGCAAAGCATGTGGGCACTCCCAGCGTGAGTGAGGCGGCGGCGATTTTAGGCTCGAATAATGGCAAGTTGATTATTCCCAAGATAAAAGGCAAGAATTGGACCGCTGCCGTTGCCTTCGACCGCAAGTGTTTACGCAGCCAGCAGGGTCACATCGAGATTGTGGGTGCCGGTCCTGGCGACCCCGACCTGGTGTCGGTGCGCGGTCGCAAAATGCTTGAGCGTGCCGACCTCATTCTTTATGCTGGTTCGCTCGTGCCGCGCGAACTCACAACTTGCCACAAGCCTAGTGCTGTGGTGCGCAGTTCGGCGAGCATGAATCTTGAGGAACAATGTGCTCTCATGAAGGAACATTATGACCGAGGGCACTTCATCGTGCGGCTGCACACTGGCGACCCCTGCATCTTTGGCGCCATACAGGAACAGATGGCATTCTTTGACAAGCACGGCATGGACTATCACATCACGCCGGGCATTTCGTCGTTCCTGGCCGCTGCAGCCGAGCTTCGCAGCCAGTTCACCATTCCCGAGCGTACCCAGACCATTATCCTCACCCGTGGCGAGGGTCGCACGCCGATGCCCGCGAAGGAACAGTTGCACTTGCTGGCACGCAGCCAGAGCACGATGTGCATCTTTTTGAGTGCATCAATAGTCGATGACGTACAACGCCAGCTGCTTCAGGAATATCCCGAGGACACTCCTGTGGCGGCTTGCTACCACCTCACCTGGCCCGACCAGAAGATTTATCGCGGGCAACTGAAGGATTTGTCAAAGATTGTTCGTGATAACAACCTCACGCTCACAACAATGATTGTTGTGGGTGAAGCTATCGACAACCGAAAGGGCCTGTCGGAGCTCTACAACAAGCATTTCACTCACTTATTCCGTAAGGGCGACGTATGATTCTGGTATTTGGCGGCACAACCGAGGGACGCATGGCGGCTAAGGTGCTCGATGAGTCGGGCGCCATCTACTACTATTCCACCCGAAGCGATGTGCAAGACATTCAACTTGCACATGGTGTGCGCCTTACCGGAACGATGGAACTTGCCCAGATGAAGGTGTTCAGCCTTGAGCACGATATCGCCCTCATCATCGATGCCACCCACCCGTTTGCCCAAAATTTGCATCACAATGTGGTGAATCTGGCGCAACAGTTGGGTGTGCCGTTAATTCGCGTGAACCGCATTTTCCCGCCCCACGATGCCGATCTCGTGTGGTGCCGCGACTATGACGATGCAATTAGCCAGCTCAACAAGCATAATGTCGAGCGCCTGATTGCTTTTACCGGTGTCAACACCATCGGCAAGTTGAAGGACTATTGGCAACACAATGAGTGCTGGTTCCGCATTCTCGACCGCGACGAGTCGCGTGAAGCAACTGCCACTGCAGGATTTCCACAAGACCATCTTGTGTACTACGAATCTCATGGTACCGAGCAGTTGCTCAAGCAGTTGCTGCCGCAAGCCATCATCACCAAGGAGAGTGGCACCAGTGGCGGTTTTGTCGAGAAAGTGGATGCTGCTCGACGCAATGGGGTGCTCACTTTTGTCGTGGAGTGCCCTCCATACCCTTCGGCCTCTGGCATGGCAATAGAGCATGTCAATGGACCTCATGGCTTGCGCAGGGCAGTGGAGAAACTCCTGCCTGAGTTTTATCCTTTGCACAGCGGCATCACAACAGGCACTTGCGCCACTGCTGCCGCAATAGCAGCCACTACGCGTCTCACAACAGGCGAGACACCCTCGGTGGTTGCCGTGGTGCTTCCCAATGGTGAGACAATACAAGTGCCAGTGATTTATGGTGATGGTTATGCCTCGGTTTACAAGGAGGCAGGCGACGATCCCGATATAACCAATGGCATTGAGATTCGGGCTTCGGTGACGCTCAGCGACAAGTTTGAAATTCTGGGTGGAGAAGGCGTTGGTACTTTCACGGTTCCTGGCTTTGACTATCCCCCTGGCAAGCCGGCCATCAACAAAGGCCCACGGCAGATGATGCGCGAAAACATCAAGCAAAACGTGCGCATCGTCATTTCGGTTCCCGAAGGGGGCGCCAAAGCGAAACGCACTTTTAATCCACGCTTGGGCATAGAGGGTGGAATAAGTATCATTGGCGTGTCGGGCATCGTCAAGCCATTCTCTGAAGAGGCCTTTATTGAGAGCATCCGCAAGTGCATGCAGGTGGCAAAGGCCTCGGGAGCCGAACGCGTTGTCATCAATAGTGGCGGTAAGAGTGAGCGTTTTGTAAAGACACTATATCCCGAGTTGCCACAGCAGGCATTTGTGGAATATGGTAACTACATTGGAGAGACGTTAAGTATAGCTAATGAATTAGGCATCAAGAACGTGACGCTGGGCGTCATGCTTGGTAAAGCGGTGAAATTAGCTGCCGGCAACCTCGACACTCACAGCCGCCGTTCAACGATGGACAAAGATTTCATTTCTTCCATGCTTCACGAAGCGGGTTGCGACATCGACATCTCAAGTATTACCCTCGCACGTGAACTGTGGGAAATAATCCCGCAAGACAAGCTACAAGCTTTTGCCACCGTGGTGATTAATCACTGTGCGGAGCATTGCGGCAAACTGCTGCCTAGTGGCAAGCTGTTGATATTAATGATAACCAATGATGGTGTCATATATGGTTAAATAATCAGTTTTTTATATAACTTTGCAAACTATTAATATTGATAAAAAATGAAGAAATTATTTGGAATTCTTTTGATGACTGTTTTGCTTGCCGCATGCGGCAATAACAGTGCAAAAAACGGCAATGCCGAAGGTGGTGCTCACGAAACAATCACAGTGAAGTATGCCAAAGGATTCACCGTGCGCGACTCGGCCGATGTTAGACTTGTCGATGTCGGCAAAAAGGACCATTTCGCTTTGGTGAAAGACGCCAACGCCGCTGTTCCCGAGGGATATACGAAGGTGACGGTACCCATCAAGAGCACAATATGCATGACTTCGCTTCAACTGTCGAATTTCACTATTCTTGATGCCCACGATGTGGTGAAAGGTATCACCAGCACCAAGAACCTTTTTGATGAGGACATCAAAGCACGCGTGAAAGACGGGAAAATCGTCAAAATTGGCATGGAAGGTGAGTTTGACAACGAACTCGTTATGGCTGCCAACCCCGATGTTATTTTCATATCGCCGTCTAAGCGCGGTGGTTATGAGTCGATCAAGGAAACAGGCATCACTCTCGTTCCACACCTTGGCTATAAAGAACTCGACCCTCTGGGACAAGCCGAATGGATTAAATTCATAGGCATGTTTATTGGCAAGGAGAAAGAGGCTAACGAGATTTTTGCCGGCATTGAAAGCCGCTACAACGATCTGAAGGAAAAAGCTGCCAAGGTGGCTAATCGCCCAACAGTGACCAGTGGCGAGATGCATTATGGCAATTGGCATGCCGTGGGTGGAAAGAACTATCTGGCTCAAATCTTCCGCGACGCCGGTGCCGACTATGTCATCAACGACGATGAGGAGTCGGGCGAAGACTTGGAGTTTGAGAAGATGTATGCACTCTCGGCCAACGCTGACTATTGGCGCATCCTCAACAGCTTTGACGGCGAGTTCACTTACGAAGCACTTAAGGCAAAAGAGCCTCGCAACGAGATGTTAAAGGCTTTCAAGGAGAAAAAGGTGATTTACTGCAACATGAAGCAGACTCCCTACTATGAGATTGAGCCTGTCAAACCCGATGTTCTGCTGAAGGACTTGATTGCCATTTTCCATCCCGAATTGGTTGAAAAAGATTACACCCCAACTTTTTACCGCTTGTTGAAATGAAACGCGCCCTGCCCATGATGCTTGCTCTCATCGTTGGAATCATCGTCATGGTGATTGTCAACCTGTTCATAGGAACCATAAAGATTCCGGTGAGCAGCATTTGCAGCATATTGATGGGACAGGGGAGTGAGTCGGAAATCTGGACCAACATCATTTTGAGTTCTCGCTTGCCACAGGTGCTCACGGCAATTGCAGCAGGGGCAGGACTTGCCGTAAGCGGACTGATGATGCAAACGATCTTCCACAACCCACTGGCTG
>Ga0247611_10006205_pt1 | contig 15453 bp, 8 predicted proteins | sample 177DNAGHGhighgp2_FD_192422 | JGI IMG/M metagenome (GOLD analysis project Ga0247611, IMG submission 192422) | Sheep rumen microbial communities from Palmerston North, Manawatu-Wanganui, New Zealand - 1770 DNA GHGhigh gp2 | ecosystem: Host-associated > Mammals > Digestive system > Stomach > Rumen ...
GGCAACTACAACGGTATCAACGACCTCCGGACGGGTCTTGAACTTCTGTTTGTTACCACATTCATACTTTTGGACATTACCCTTCTCGTCAACATAGTTAATCTCGGCCTGGAACTGACAAGGTTTCAGATTCGTCTTAGTTGGGTCATAGACCGTCTGAGGCAGGGTAACGACACAGATGTCATAGGTACCAGCCAGAGTATTGCTCAACTTGAATGTCATCGTCCAGTTACTGGTGTTCTTCTCTGGAGAAATGACCAGATACTCATTCTCTGACACGCTGTCGGCAATATGATGACGCGTGGTGTAACTTGACAAGGTATTATCAATAATCACGCCCTTGGCCTCACCCTCGCAACGGATTTCACGCTGATAGGTTGTCTGTGGCGTAAATGGCCACTTATCGGTCGTATAGAGTGTACCATTACTACATGTAGCCGGTGTTGCGCCATAGAAGATACCACCTTCTTCAAACGGCTTATGGAACACATGATACTTGGGATACTTCTTATCATATTCCCGCGTTTTCAGTGAGTCTTCAGGACTGGCCTGAATGGTACGACTGAAAATGGCATCTGCCAACAGGGCCGAATTGGCATATAAACGCTGCAGAGAGTCACCGCCATCAACCTTTTCATCATAACGGAAATAATCCATAGCCTCCTGCCAAACACGCTGCCATTCATCAGCTGTGGGCACAATCATATAATAGGTAGAGTCCTCATCAGCGATTCTACCGACAAGTTCCAGCAATTTATTGCGCTCAACGAACACGGAGTCCACGTAGAGCTGTTCACCATCGACCATATCACCCTCCACAGAAAGAGTAGGACTGAATTCATCCTCTTCGTAGCTGGTCAACTGTTCACCAATCTTTGTATAACGGTCGTTATTGATCAGCACCTCGTAAAGGTTGTGACGATAAGGCAATGTGGTCTCCATAACATGCAGGATACCTCCTTTAGCCCTCTTATTTTTCTCTTTCAGATTAACACCCATCACCTGTCCGTTGCCAATAGAGGCACGTTTGGTGTTCAGCAGGAAGAAATCCGTTGGATGTTCCGTATCATTCGTCAGACTGAACGACAGGTGATTACCCACAAATGAGCGTACCACCATCGAGTCACCCTTATCCGTTTCCAGCAGGCTCAGCACAGAGTCCTTATTGAATGTACCGTTGACAGGTGCCAGCACGGTATAGGTCTGCGAGCCATTCAGGAGATCAGCATAACTGATATCCGTCTTTCTGTGCTGGCGCAGCACCATCGTCTTGCTGAGCACCTCGCTGAAATCGCTTAATTCCGGGTTCTGCTGGATAGTCTGCCACAAGGTCTGCTGAACACTGGCCTGCTCAACAGGATCCTCATAATGGTCGTCCCATTCACTGCAGGCCGTTGTCAGAGACACGGCCCCGCAGCCTACGCAGAACGCTAAGAAATATTGTTTGATATTATTCGTTGTCATAATTATCAATTTTCTATTTTTCGATTGTCAATTAGAATGGATTTTCACCTTCCGGATCATCATATACATCCTTAGGGCAGAGTTCTACGTAGTCAAGAGACATATAGAGCGAGTTACCTGGTAGAATCTGACGGAAACGCAACCAATAGTCTTGGTCAGCACGCATCGTCTGACGTACTAGGATACGGCGTACACAGTTGCTCTGGTCACGCAGACTGGTACCATTACGTGTACCATAGCTGGCCATTGCCTTCATAAAGCCACGGTTACGCATAGCCTTGTCATTAGCTCGGTCTTCCTCCACATCACCAGTATCATCCACACGACCGGCATTACTATCGAGGATACGGAAGCTGACAGGGATACCGCAAGCCTCATTGTTTAGGTAAACCTGGGCAATACCACGGTCATCACCCTGAGAATAACCGATACGCACCTCATAGGTACCATCCTGTGGTACAGAAGGCAGTTTGATAGAGGCATCGAAACGCTCACCTGTGATACAGACGCCACTACCTTCATAGTGTACCCATCCTTCCTGCTCGTTACCACATCCCACGAAGGTATTGGCATTGTGCATCTTGAAGTTCGTCAGATAACCATGTTTATAGCCAATCATCATACGGTCCTTACCCATATAGTAGTAACGGGCATGAGAGTTCATGAACTCAGGACTCAGACAACTGCTGTCAATACGGATACGACGGTTGAGCACATTTGAGCGTACATCCTTGGAATAAACCAAGATACCGTCGATATAGTGATAGATACCATTACTACACTCAGCACCCTTCTCCTTCAGCACGTAGATACCCTTCTGTTCTACCGTCTTCTTAGGCTTGGTCCAGACACCATTCACAGAAGCGTAAGTCTCCTTGCGGTTGATATAGACCTCTTCACCGGCAGGACTGCTGAAACGCATGATGGTATGAGGAGCCAGTGTCTCGAAATATTCCTCAGGGTCATAAGACTCTACCAGGAACTTATTCTTCCAGAGTGCACCCTGACAGTGAACCCAGTAGTCACGGTCACCCTTACAGGGCATCAGGTGATAACTGATGAAACGGTTCAACGGGTTACGACGGTCCTTGTAGTCATTGTCATACTCCAGGTCATCGGGATAAGATTCGTGATAGACGGCATTTGCAAACTGTATCAGCTCATCCAGGTTATGGATACCATTTGCCTCAAAGACAGAGTCTGTTTCCACGAAGGCCGTAAACATAAACTTATGCTCCTTGGGGTAATAGGTCGTTGTCTTCTGACCCGAGCCATCACCGGCGGTAGAGTTAACCACGCCAAAGCCCTTGCCACCGACAGCAGAGTCAGGGTCAACGGTATAGGACTCGTCGATATATTTCATCAGCGAGTCGGCCATACCCGTCAAGCGGAGAGCCTGATAGAAGATAGACAGCTTAGGATTCTTCTCAATCAGGGCAGGCAGCAGGTCATTGCTGGCCTTGATGACATGGTCAATGACATGTACCACGCCATTGGTCACTGAGTCATCACGCTGAATCAGACGTGAACTCTCGTTGACATAGAATACCAACGCATTATTATTAACCACATCACTGTCCGAGGTCATGTTGATATAGTTGTCATTCATGTTGACTGGCGACACCTCATCACCCATATCGGTGGTAAAATAAGCCTTGTCACTCACAATATGAGCACGCGAGAGGGTATCACAGATCTCCTTGGGCAGACTGTCCACACAGGGATAGCCTTTCTCTTTCAGATACAACTGGATAGCATCATTGGTAGGGGCGAATACGGTATAGTGTCCGTAAGTTTTCAGCATACCAAGATAGTTGCCTTTCTGAAGGATAAACTTGAAGTCACTGAACTGTGCATCATCGGCCTCGATGAATTCAGCTGCAGTGAGACGTACCGAAGAATAGAAATTCAGAGGTGCGTCGCTGTCGTCGTCAGAGCATGAAGTCATCACTGAACCTACAGCCAACAGGCAACAAGCAGCGGCCAATTGCCATGTATTTCTATATAATTTCTTAATATTCATAATTCTCAATGATCAATTTTCAATTATCATATCGTATTAGTTTTTCTGCAAATCGGCATCACCACCTGTGTTATAGGCTGGATTCTGCGTCAGATAGGGGTTCACCTTCAGTTCCGAGCGGCTATAAGGCATATAAAGCGCATTGGGGTCGGCCAAACGAATCTGGATACCACTGATATTGGTCAACTGTTTTTTGGTAACAGTCTTTGCCAGGTCTCTGGTACTACCGGTACGGCGTGCCATACGAACCAAGTCAAACCAACGCTTGCCCTCAAACATCAGCTCACGATGACGTTCCTCCATCACCAGTGTTCTCATGTCATCAAGCGTATTCTTATAGTCATCCAACTTGAGCACCTCGCCAGAGCCTGGTGCCAAGGAGTTGACGGCACGACGGCTCACGGCATTAATCAGCGTAAAGGCATCCTCGTACTTGTCACTACCCTGCTCTATCAGCGCCTCTGCCTTCATCAGCATCACGTCTGTAAGGCGATAGACAATCCAATTGGAGAAATTCTCCGAACGCCAGCTATAACTTGGTTTCCAGTTGGTCTTCGTATTATCCAGCTCAACCGTCTGGGCACCATACTTAGAAATCCAATAGGCTGTTCCTCGCTCATAGATAGACTCGTAGGCACGGCAGTCTTTGGTATTAAAGAGTTCGGTATTCTTTGTGGGCAAACCATCATAGAATCCGCTGTAGGCCATCAGATTACCACTGGTAATATCATTATTATTCATATGTGTGTAGAACGAACCGACAAATGAATTCTTATTATCGGTATTGCTACTCAAATAAGTAATCTCAAAGATACTCTCAAAAGAGTTGCCTTCACCAAAGATTGCGTTATAAGCATTACCAGAGAGGCTACCCACCTTTTCAAGATAGAGAGGTATCTCGTTGAACAACTGCACATCATTCTGCAAACGACGCTTCAGCAACTTGTCAAACTCATCCTTCTTGAAGTCAATGACATAGTCGCAGCATTCCACGCACTTCTCCCAGTTACCCTGCCACAGATAGAGGTCGGCCAAAAGCGCGTACATAGCAGGACGGGTCACACGAGCCGTGTTGTCACGCTCGGCTTCCCAGTCAATCCTGTCTGGACTCGGCTTACGGAAATACATGGGTGCATCATCCTTTACCGCTTCCATATCAGCAATGATATTGTTAAGCACCACGTTGAAGGAATCTGCAGGAATGCGGTATTCCTTGGTATCATCGATACTCGGTTCACGTGTAAACGGCACATCGCGGAAAGTGCGAATCAGATAGAAATAACATAGCGAACGGATAAAGGTAGCCTCAGCCATATTTGCCTTCATCTCCGACTGTGTATAGTTTGGATCCAAATCCTGCACCTTGGGTGCATAGTACATCAGGATGTTACAACGATTGATGGTCTGATAAAAAGCCGTCCAGTTACAGTAGGCGTTTGTTGGCAGGATATTTTCCTTCAACATCTGCTCCAGATCCTGTGCTGACGAGTTTCCCATCCTAATATTATCTGAGCGAACCTCACCCCATAGGCCCATACGGGTCACACAATCACCCGACTGCAGGCTCTCGTAGCAGCCCATCAGCACACTGGTGACGTCGCTCTCCTTGGTCCAGTAGTTTTCGAGCACCACATCATTCATGGGCAGCACATCGAGGAAAGCATTGCATCCTGCTGTGGTAAAGGCAACACCACAACCCATTGCAAGAACGGCCAAGTTATGTTTTATGTTTTTGGTAATCATAATTTCCAGTTTTAAATTATCAATTAGAACGAAATAGTAACGCCACCGGTAAACGACTTGGCACGTGGTGTCTGAGCATTATCCGTCACAACACCATAGCCACCGTAACCAACCTCCGGGTCGGCACCAGAATACTTAGTCAGAACAAAGAGGTTGTTAGCTGATACATACACGCTCAACTGGTTCAGGCCGAACTTTTTCAGATACTTCTGTGGCACAGCATAGCTCAGCTGTGTGTAGTTCAGACGGATGAAAGAACCATCCTCCACGAAGCGGTCGCTACCCAACCAGTTATAACCATAATTATATAACGCGCGCGGAATGGGGGCAATGTCACCCTCTACGCGCCAGCGCCATAGCACGGCACGACTCTGGTTGTTGTTTGAATACATATTCTCTGCATTCATGCGTGCCTTGTTGATAATCTTGTTGCCATAACGGAAGTTGAACTGGTTGTTCAGCGTGAGACGGCCGAAATGCAGTTTAAAACCGAAACCACCAGTAAACTTAGGCAGAGAAGAACCGAGATATACGATATCCAACTCGTTAATCTGTCCGTCGTGATTGACATCCTCATAGATAGCATCACCACCTTTGAACTCCTTCTCATCTTCCTCTATTCCTGTGTAGCAGAATCTGATAGGCTTAGTACGGCCATTGTTATCGATGATCACGTTGCCGTCCTTATCGCGCGCTACAGGAGCATTGGGGCCACTGACACCAGGAATCTCCTCCTCAGAATACTTACTGTACTGATACACACCCTTATAACGGAAGCCGTAGATACCACCCAGAGGACGGTTCAGCTCCACACGTGAGAGGTAGCTACCATTCTTCTTGTCGAAGTCATTATTCAGTGAGGCCAGCACGGTCTCATCCATCTCAATCAACTTATTACGGTTGTTGGCGAATGTCACATTAAAGTCAACAGAGAACTTGCCGGCCTTAATGATACGGTTACCATTCAGGTTGAACTCCCAACCCACATTCTCCATGGCACCTACGTTCTGATAATCCAATGAGGGGAATCCGGAACTTGAAGGCAACGAGCGGTTACCCATCAGCAGGTCTGTAGTCTTCTGGCGATAAACCTCCACATTACCACTAATCAACTCGTTCCAGAAACCGAAGTCAAGACCGAAGTTGATGGTCTCCTTCTGTTCCCACTTCAGTTTTTTCAACTGGATATTCTTCTGATATACAGAACCATAGTTCATATAACCCTTACCACCAGTGTACTTACTGTAGTAAAGACCTTCACCACCTGGAGGGTTACCTACGATACCCCAACCCAAACGGGCGGCAAGCATTGAAACGAAAGGCAAACCTTTCTTCATCCAAGGCTCATCACTGACAATCCACTTACCAGACAAGGCAGGGAAGTTACCCCAACGCTTGTCGTTACCGAACTTTGTCGTACCGTCGCGACGAACAGAGAAGTCGGCTACATAACGGCCCTTGTAAGCATAGTGGGCAGAGTAGGTGAAATACAGGCTACGCCACTGACCGGGAGAAGCGCTGAAAGCATCAATGATACCGGCTGCGCTGGTAGAACGGATTGTACCTGAAGGCAGACCATACTCACTGGTATTCTGACTGGTGCTCGTACCCTTTGTCAGCTGTCCACGGAGCAACATCATCAAAGAATGATCCTTGTTACGGAACTTTGGCACGAAGGTCAACGTATGTGTTGTGGTGACACCCAGACTCTTGTTAGCATTACTAGTAGCCAGGTTGGCATCCTTACTTGTCCATCCACCAGTGCTCAGTTCCACAGGACGGAACATATCATTATAGCGGTTAGAGATGTTGAACACTATCTTACCTTCATAAGTAAGACGGGTCTGCTCATTCTCAATACCCAGCAGTTCATAGTTCAATTTGAACTCAGGCTCAATATTATAGCTACTCTCCTCACTCTTAGCAAGATGAGCCAAGGCAATGGGGTTGTAGTCCTTATACTGGTTGTCCTCGAATACCTTATTGGAACTGGGCAACATGTTATAGAACTCACCCAACGAGTGACCCTCCTTATCCTCCTCGTAGATGCTCAAGTTTGGCATACGACGATAAGCCACAGACAGCAAGTCAGAGTAGTTCTTATGGTTGTCGGTATAAGTCAACGACACATTGGTAGCAATCTTGATGCGGTCAGAAACGAAATAATCCAAAGCCACACGTGTGGTGAAACGGTCCAACTGCTGTTTGATGATAGAACCAGTCTCATGGTCATAACCGGCAGCAATACGGAAGTTTGCCTTCTCACCACCACCGCTCAGTGACACGTAGTGGTTCTGACGCCAACCAGTCTTCTTCACAGCATCTACCCAGTCGGTATTGTTGTTATACATCTGGTACTCAGAGAACTTACCACCAGAGACATAGTTGATCTCATTGATGTCGTCACTGGCATTGGGATCCATGTGAGGATTGAAATACTCCTCTTTCAACAACATGGTGTACTCGTCACCATTCAGCAGTTTCATACCGTTGGGCTGATAGGTTCCAGTCAGACGGAAGCTATAAGTGACGCGCGTATCACCACGAGCACCACGCTTGGTCTTAATCTCGATAACACCATTACCACCCTGTGAACCCCAGATAGCGGTAGCAGCAGCATCTTTCAGCACAGCGATACTCTCAATATCCTCTGGATTGATGTTCAGCAGTTCTGCGAATTTCTCATCATTGGCCGACTGGAAGTCAAAGTCGGATGGTGCACCGCCCTGCAGCACGTTACCATCGACCACAATCAGAGGCTCACTGGAACTGTTAATACTCGACACACCACGCAGGCGCATGGAAGTACCACTACCCAGGTTACCTGAGTTGGTCACGATATCCAGACCAGCGATACGTCCCTGTAGCGCCTCGTCAACGGTAGTCACAGACAGACCCTCGAACTCTTTCATGTCGATGCTCTGACGGGCAGAAGAGATTTCCTTGACGGGAATCTGCAAACCAGAACCGCCAGCTTTCTTTGTAGAAACAATTTCTACACCAACCAGTGCGGTCTGGTCCACCAATTTAATAGAATAGTGGGTCTTATTGAAAGGCAGGATCTGTGTCTTACATCCTACATAAGAGACCTTCAACTTATCCTTCGGGTTCTTCAGCTTGAAGGAGAAGTTACCGTTCATATCTGTTGTTGTAGCGGCCACGATACGGTTGGCGGCATCGATTTCAATGACGTTAGCCTGCATCACAGGACCAAAGGCATCAGTCACTGTTCCGCTGATGATATCGCCCGCTTTCTGGGCATAGGAACTGATAATTGACAACTGACAACTGAAAATTATCAATCCTAAAATTCTAGCAAATCTTTTACTCATCATAATAATTATCAATATCAGTTGTTTTTCTTTGTCATTAACGGTCCGTCAATCAGATGAATCACTGCCGAGGAAGAGTTGTGGATAATATTTGCCTGACTCTTCTCGCTCTGCGCATACGTAAACTCACGAGCCAGCAGGTTATAGAGACCGGGTGTTTTCACAACCCGACGGGTATTACCGGCTGCATCAACAATCTTAATATCTGAGCCTTGTACGTTAGTCTTCACATTCAACTTCTTGAAAGCCCTGATTTCACCATTTGCCGTCTTCTCAGTTGCCAAGTATGCTGTCTCGTAGGGAGTTGTGAAATAGCCTTCACCATCCATCTTATCCATACCTGTTGTGTTATCAGCATTGATCACAATGGCATTATCCTGGATATGGTAACGAAGGAAGGCATCAATCTCGTTCACATATTGATGATACAATGTGTTTTGTTCTGCAATGGTCGTATCCAGGGCAGCCACATCATCCCATGTATGCAGATCGCCGTCTGCAATCAGTTTGTCGATACTCTCATTAGTAGGTACATAGACCGTATAATGGAAGTTATTGAATGAACTGATACAACTGTCGCTACAAGCGAATTTCTTGTCATGTTTGGTCTCAATCAGCTCACTGGCCTCAAGCAGGTCGTGGAAACGCTTGAATTCGGGATGCTGACCCAAGATATTAAATACGGTCTGACGTGTACCCAGCACAGGACCCTGTTCCAGGATATAGCTCTTACCGTTACCACCATCCGTCTGATCGTAGATATAGTTAATGGGCACAGCAGGCGTCTCACCGTTGATCTGACGAGTTCCCTCAACCAACATCGTGCCCTTTCCGGCATTCTTCACGCGGAGTATAGAGCCACCCTTCGTACGGTAATACTCATGTCCGTCTTCCACATCACCAATCACCACGTGATCATCAAGGATATTATACAATCTGTTCAGGATTGGGTTCAAGTCCAGATTGGTACCATTAACATTGGTATATACGCCGACAGAGTCACCAGCGACGCCTGTCTCGGGGTCGATGTTATGAATACTTGCGTAGACCTCATTACCCTTACGATCGGAATCATAATGGAAACGCAACAGCTGGCGCTGGGGTTTACCATAAGAACAGGGATCAACATATTCCAGCAACGCCTTGTTTGATGGCAAGAAGAAACTGTAGCGGGCATTCAAAGAGTTCAGATAAGCCTGATAATTCAGTTTCTTGATAGCCCAAAGCATGATAGACATATTCTTATCTACCACAGTAGGATACATCACGCTGACAAAAGATGTAGGCGTAAACACACGATTTGTCAGATAGATAGCACCATTACAAGCGAGCCATACAGAGTCAACATCCTCGGTTTTGATACCCAGTGGATCGGCTGCGTCATTCAGGATAAACTGGAACTTACTGGGCACACTGCCTGAGAGTGATTCTAGCATATTGGCGCTCATAAACTCTGTCAGGGTGCTATAAGGCACATTATCCCAGGAACCGAAACTCTTACGTAAGGCGGCACCGGCACCATCCTCCCAGTACTTGTTCAAAGCCTCATCAGAAGGAACCAGCATCACAGCCATATCCTGCTGCATGGCAGTACTTCCAGTGGAATTTGAAGGCACATTATAACTATTCCACCCTGGATCATAAGGTAGCTCACCGAAATCCCGGCTCACCTGGTTGTGAGTCTTATTGAAGACCTTACCCTGAGAGCGCTCAGAGAAATAGCGCAACTGGAACACAGAGTCCACGTTAGTACCCCTGCTGGCGTTATAGGCATCTTTCGTTTCATCGTCCATACAATCCAGCACAGAATAGCGGTTCAACAGATGGGCAAAGACTTTTGTATTTGGTTTTGACATAATGATATCTGCCATATTGGGCAGAGGCGTCACCACCTCACTCATACGGTTAATGAAACCATTCAGACAGCGGATATTCTGCTCCACAATCTGAGCGCCGTTCACAGAAGCGTCACCACTCTGACGATGGGTTGTCTTATTATACAGGAAATCATAGTCATCATTGGTAATCTGCTTATTCACCATATAACGCTCAATGAAATGAATCATTGGTGTCTCGGTAGCATCATGCAATATCACCAAAGAGTCTCTTCCCTGATAGATTGACCAATAGTCAGCATTCGGAATATCCTTCTTTTCCAGAATCTGAACATTGTCAAATGGTTCAAGCGCAGAACTACGACGCATAGCATCACCCTCAACAGGACTACCACTAGCGTTAGGGGTACTCGACAGAGACTGCACCTGGTAACTGTTGTTAATCATGGCGCCAAAGAGCAGTTTACGCTTCTGAGCCACAGTCAGGTCACCATACGTCTTTACACCCCAGGAATTGTTTTTAAAGAAACGATTAAAGGCTTGGTCGTCGGCAGCAAACAAGGTCTTCGAGCCCGTCTTTGCCAATACCTCACGGTAGTTCAGGTCATTAATCAGTTTCACCATGTTGGTAAAATCCCCCTGTTCATCCAGCCAACTGTAGATGCTACGATCCCACCCAGCAGGGGTGTTTTCATCCAAGTCGTACTCCGAACAAGAAACAAATCCACCAGCACATGTCAGCGCTAAGCCAACAGCGAGCAAATGACACCGGCTCCGTTTCCAGAAATCTGGCAATGCAAGCGACCCTTGAAGGTCAATCGGTTTTTTGGTTTTCATTCGATTTTGTTTTTGGTTATTATTTTGTTTACAAATATTTGCGGTTAGACTGTAATCTGGATGCAAAATTAAGAAAATTATAATAAAATTGCTTTTATTTACATCCCACGTGCTTTTTTATTCGTACAAATGAATGTGAAAAATGTTTCATGTGCTTTTCTATTTGTTTCATCAATAAGCGGCAATATTTTACTATTCATCCATCTGCGATGTAACAGAACTGTTCTATCGATTCATTTTAGCAATCCATCGCAACAAAAGGGATGAAAAATCCGCAAACAGCGAACTATTCGACAGATAATAGTCAATATAGTGAGTGTATAAAAAAAGTTTCGAGATTTTCCTCTCGAAACTTAAATCCTAAACTCACTTTAAAGATTTCCACCTGCGGAGAGAACAGGATTCGAACCTGCGAACCGGTTTTGCCGGTTACACGCTTTCCAGGCGTGCCTCTTCAACCACTCGAGCACCTCTCCTAATTATTTTGCGACTGCAAAGGTAATCATTTTATATCTGAACACCAAATACTTTTTTCACATTTTCATTCGTATGGCCACAAATTACTGTTTCAGCCACACCATAAGCCTCCGCAAGACGAGTAATCACATGACGGATATAGGCCGACTCATTACGTTGTCCTCGCATAGGAACAGGAGCCATATACGGCGCATCCGTCTCCAGTACAAGACGCTCAAGAGGCACATTAGCAGGAAGGACTTCGGGGAGATGACTCTTCTTGAACGTCAGCACCCCGCCGATACCCAACATAAACCGGTCGAATTGTAACAGTTCGGCAGCCTCTTTCTCATTACCCGTGAAGCAATGAAAAACACCTCCTGGCAACTTATCGACATACCTCTTTATAATATGTACCATCTCGTTCTGTGCCTTTCTGCAATGAATCATCAGAGGCAACTGTGTCTCAACCGACCACTGCACCTGCATTTCAAAAGCCTCTATCTGTTCCTTTTCGAACTCTCTGCTCCAATAAAAATCAAGTCCCACCTCACCGATGGCAATAAGAGAACTGCGGGAAGAAGGATGAAGGAGGAGTTCTTTGATCTTCTCCAGTTGGTCACGCCAGTCGGTTCGCACCTCCTCCGGATGGAGTCCCGCCATCGGATAAAGATAATCTGAGTGTTGCTGAGAAAGGGTCAGGATACGCTGAGAAGTAGGATAGTCGATAGCTGGTAAAAAGATGGCCTTACAACCTGCCTCTCGAGCCCGTTGCATCACCTCCACCCTATCCAGGTCAAATTCCTCACCATCCAAATGGCAATGTGTATCTACGAAAGAAACTTCCACTACGGTAGTAAATTTTTCACTCTTCACTTTTCCCTCGGCTTCGCCAAGAACTCTTAACTCTTAATTCTTAACTCTTAACTTTCACCTTTCCCTGTGCATCATCGCATTAGTATATTGACGAAGCACCTCTTTGCGTTCCTCAGAGACGCTAACCTGTTCGAGCAACTGTTTACCCTGCTCAAAAAAGTAGTTTATCTTCTCTTCACAAAGCTGACGGATACCAATCTCATCATACAGGCGCGTCACCGCTGCCACTTTCTCTGCACGATCAAACTCCTTTGCTTCAATCCAGCGCATCAGTTCGGCACGCTGCTCCACATTGGCACGATTCACGGCATTGATAAGCATATAGGTCTTTTTATTAGAAGTGATATCACCGCCGATAGCCTTTCCAAAGACCTTCGGGTCACCATAGACATCCAGCAAATCATCCTGAAGTTGGAAAGCCAGACCTATCTTCTCACCGAAGCGATAGAGCAATTCGGCATCCTCCTGAGAGGCATCTCCCAAAATCGCACCCATCTTCAAGGCGCAAGCCAGTAGCACACTTGTCTTCAGACGGATCATCTCAATATACTCCTCCTCTGCCACATCATTACGAGTCTCAAAGTCCATGTCAAACTGCTGTCCTTCTCCAATCTCAAGGGCAGTCGTAGTAAACAAGTCAAGCACCTGAGACAGATGCGCTTTGTCACACTGAGCCACACGCTGATAGGCCAGCACCAGCATGGAATCACCAGAGAGAATAGCCGTATTGGCATCCCACTTCTTATGAACTGTCGGCTGACCGCGTCGCACATCGGCATTGTCCATCAAGTCATCATGAAGCAACGTATAGTTATGATAGGTCTCCAAACCCAGGGCCGGCATCAGGATTTCCTCGGGATGCTCTCTAAACAGGTTGTAGCTCAGCAGCATCAGTACTGGACGGATACGCTTACCTCCCAACGAAAGCACATAGCGGATAGGTTCATAAAGCGATGCAGGCTTACGGTCATACGGCAGGGACTCCAGTCCCTGATTAACAACTCTCAGAATCTCATCAGACGTCATCATAACCATATTGATTTTGTATATTACAATTTAAAAACTACAGGAATACAGACTTTAGTACGACATGGTTCGTCATTCTGAATACCAGCCGTCCAGCGGGGCATCATACGAAGTACGCGCAGCACCTCCCGGTCACAGAGCGGGTTAAGCGACTTCACAACCTTCACATCGGTCACGGAACCGTCTTTATTCACGATAAACTCGGCTATCACTTTACCCTGAATCTTCCGCTCTTGTACTGCCGAAGGATATTTCAAGTTGCGCTGCAGCCATTTCATCATCTCTATAGCACCACCAGGAAACTGCGGCAGATCCTCTACCACACGAAAGCTAAGCACATCATCTTCTGGTTTCGGAGGTTCTTCCTCGTCTTCATCAGTAGCGCTCATATCATCGTCCATATCCGTCTCTACAGGCTCATTATCCTTCATAAGTTCATGTTCCTGCTGTTCCCCATCTTTCACCACCAGTTTCTTGGAAGGCTCCGGTTCCACCTTAGGCGCCAAGGCAAGTTCATTCTCGGGACGCATCAGCGACGGCAGTTCTTCATCCATGGAGAACATTTCCAACAAATCGGGATCATCAAGCGGGTCATCCTCTGGAAAAGGCATCATCAGTGCAACAAAAAAACATACCATGGAAACGACCAGTCCCAAAAGGAACCTGCGTATCCATCCATGTTCCAAATCAGCCTTTTTACTTTTCTTCTCTTCCATAATGCGGTGCAAAAATACGAAATAAAGCCGAAAGGGGGAAATAAAAATAAAAAATATTCGTTATAAAGTCAGATTTCCGCGGCATATTTCGTACCTTTGTGCCCGAATAGTACCATTGTCATGAGATTTTTCATCATTTTAACCTGGCTCGTGTTACTTACGCTTCCCATCAAAGCGCAAGACAGTCAGACGGCGTTCAATTTTCTGAGACTCCCCGTCAGCGCCCATGCAGCTGCTCTGGGTGGAGAGAATGTGACGCTGACAGATAATGATGCCACCATGGTATTCCACAATCCAGCCCTTCTCAACTTCGTCAGCGACCGTACATTAGGTCTCAACATGATGACCTATATGCAGGGGGCCGTGACAGGAAGCGCCTCCTATTCACAGTTTATCGGCGAGCGCGGAACCTGGGGCATCCAAGGGCGTTTCATCAACTATGGAGAGATGAAGCAGACCACCATCAATAATGAGGAGACTGGCACGTTCCATGCCAGCGACTTCTCTCTTGGCGGCACCTTTGCCTATGGGTTGACAGAGCATATCACCGGTGGTATCACAGCCAAGATTGTTGCATCATACATCGGTCATTATAATGCGATGGGAGCGGCCATAGACCTGGGCCTCAACTATCTCGATGAAGACAACAACTGGAGCATCGGAGCTGTAGCACGCAACCTAGGTGGACAGTTGAAAGCTTATGATGACGATTTCGAGCGAATGCCACTTGACGTACAACTGGGCATCAGCAAGCGTCTGGCCAGTTCTCCACTGCGATTCTCGGCCACACTGGTACGCCTGAACGACTGGGAGTATGGCATCGACAAGCACTTGGTACTGGGAGCCGACCTCCTGCTTGGCGACCAATTCTATATCGCTGCCGGCTATAACCCCATGCGTGCCTCAGAGATGACTATCACCGCAGGAGAAAATGACGAGAGCAACCACGGTGCAGCCCTTTCCATCGGTGCCGGAATGATATTGGAACGCATGCAACTACATGTAGCTTACGGGAAATACCATGTGAGCAGCACATCCCTGATGATTAATTTCAGTTATGCCCTATAGCCCATCACCCCCATTATCCCCATTATCCCCATTATCCCCATTATCCCCATTATCCCCATTACCCCCCCCAAAAAAAC
>Ga0247611_10006206_pt1 | contig 15453 bp, 10 predicted proteins | sample 177DNAGHGhighgp2_FD_192422 | JGI IMG/M metagenome (GOLD analysis project Ga0247611, IMG submission 192422) | Sheep rumen microbial communities from Palmerston North, Manawatu-Wanganui, New Zealand - 1770 DNA GHGhigh gp2 | ecosystem: Host-associated > Mammals > Digestive system > Stomach > Rumen...
CGACCTATGGAATTATAGAGTATTCAATTCAGAGAATACACTATCACAATCCCCGACTATTGTAGCAATATGTCAAAGACCGCTTCAGCAAGCAAAGAGCGAAAGCATGCTTTCAAGCTCTTTCGAGCGCCAAAGGTCTTCGAGGCTTAACCTCAAAGAACGCACAAAAACAACAAGGTACAATCCTCTTGTCGATTCTCAGATTCAGTTCTTTACTTCATCATTGAACCGCTCGATACTTGACCGTTTCCTTTGTCATCTTGTTCATTCTTGCTACAATTATAAATGTGATTTGTGATAGAATTATGTAATTCGGCCACAAAAGTAGCTAAAAATCTCGTTCCCGCCAAATGTTTTTGAGAAAATTTTGAGGTCTCTACAAATATATTTTTTCAGGTGATAGAAAGTGGGAATTTGGAGGCTCTCTAATTTAGGCGGATAAAATATCTCAATGAAAAATTATGAATCATATAAAGAAAAAGATGGAAGATCGTGATATACTTATTGCAATGATGGAAGAGCATCCAGAACTGTTTTATGATACCAGCGAATTGGATGGTTTGGAAGATGATGAGGTGATACAGAAGCCTCTAGGTGAATGGATAGAAAATCTTGTGGAGAAGAATTGTTTAGAGAAGTGAATGATATGAAAGATGGTATTATTGGTAATATCGTAACGGTAACAATTGATAGGCCAAAAGGGAGCCACCATCCCGTTTACAAAGATTTATGCTATCCTATAAACTATGGATATATAGACGGGGTAATGGCACCAGATGGGGAAGAACAAGATGCCTACATTATTGGAGTAGATGAACCTGTCAAGAAGTTTACGGGAAAGGTTGTAGCCATCATTCACAGAAAGGATGACATAGAAGATAAATGGGTTGCTTGTCCTGAAAATATGACATATACAAAGTCAGAAATCTTCAGTATGGTGTATTTCCAAGAACAGTATTTTGATTATGAGGTAATTGTGGCATCAGAAGAAGCCAACAGAGTTATGGAGGATTATTCTATAGCACTCGGAGAAATTCGGAGCTATGCCTCTCATAGAAGTCACCCTGTATTCACAGAACTGCAGGAGGCGGGTCGTGAACTTCGTTCTGGAGAAGAAATAGATTACCACTTTAAATGGAATATCGTAAACATCGACGAGTCTCATATATATATTACAAACAAGAAAAATGGGCACCGTTACCATATATCCGTCATTATTCCTGCTGCGCTCTATGTTGATGTGTATCGTATCAGGGAAGATGGGACTGAGGTCAAGGCCTTCACTAATGAATAAAAATGTTTGGAGAATTGGACGTTTTGTGATAATTATTTGGCTTTTTTGCCTATTTAGTATTAAAAAGTATACAGAAATACCATTTTTCTGCCTAAAAAGAAACGAATTTGCAAGAAATTAACTATCTTTGCAGCATATTGATGACTGAAAATAACTAGCGTAGCAGATGAAAGTCTACTATCCATCTAAAACTACTGGCAGTGCCAAGAAACTCGAAGGGAGTATCTATGTGATTACTTTCTTCGTTTCAGAGACACCTTGGCCATTAAATGAGAAGATGGAATTATTTAAGTTTGTCAGAGATGCCGAGTCTTGGTTGGAGGGGAAAGCTAAGGAATATGGTAAAACCGTAAGGTTTGTCAACGGCGTACATGGTCTATTTGAGCTCTTTGAAATAGATGTCGTTCCTGATTATGACTCAGGAGATCCCCAAACTGATATAGCCCCAAAATATCTGAAAGCTGCCGGATACCCTTCCGATACAACTTATCCCGCCTGGATTAAGAAGAATTCTGGCTGTGATCAATCTCTGGTATTTATTATTGCCAATAAGAAGGGACGTGGTTATGCAAATCCTATTTGCTGGGAATCAAACGGTCCCGAAGGAACTATTCTCTATCATTCGGAAGAAAACAAATTGATTGCAAGTTCGATTATTCACGAGTTTTTTCATCTGTTTGGAGCTGTTGATTTATACGAGACAGATGTACAGAGTGCAGACAATTCAGCCCGAATGGAAATAATGTATCCTAAAGAAGTCATGCACAACCACTATTTCCCACTTGCTGAGTTGGAGATAAGTCCTCTTACTGCTTGGCTGGTGGGCTTGAGTGAAAAAGAAGAATCATGGTTTGAAACATTTCTCCCCCTATGAAGAAAATATATATCATCATAACGCTCATCTTCTGTGTTTCCCTATTACATGCACAGCAACAGAGTTTCGACGCTTTGAAAGCTGACTATCCTCAGCTGATGAAGAAATTTGGCAAGGAACTGGAAGGCCAAAGGGCAGACTATATTTTTGCCATCGACGTTTCCGGCACAATGAACAAATATCAAGAAACAGTAGTCCCTGCTTTAGGAGAGTTTTTCAAATCTCTGCAAGAGGGTGACTATGTTTCAATCATCAAATTCGGTGGTGAGGCTACGAATGAAGTTGGTAGTGCTGGAAAGATAGGAGCTGAAACCATCAAAAACCTTATCAACTATGCTGGCCATATTTATGATAAGCCGACAACAGCGTTTGAGCGAGAAAAGTATTTCAAATATACAGATCTTGACAATATGTTGCATTATCTGGCCACAGATATGAAACAGATAGATCGCAGTAAACTCAAATTCGTGTTTATTATTACCGACTTCTTGCATGATCCATCTTTGCCTCGAAAAGGAAAGGAAGATTGGGAGGGCGTTGCTAGGCGTTTTGCAACAGAACAGGCAGGTAATGACATCTATGTGTTTGCCTTACAGCTTCCTGGTAGTGGTCGTGATTTGGAAAAAGTCAGAAGCGTATTTCCCAAGTCTTTCAACTTCAATCATGTTCCCATAACCAGTGGTACTGCGTTATCTGATTGGTTTACACAGCGAAAGAATGCTATCTTGTTGGATAAGTTTTATGCACTTGTGAAACACAAAATCCAACCTGTTGAGTTCAAGATAGAGCCAACACTTGATATTGACGGAAACTTGGATTTAGGGGTGTCATGGAAATCTAATTCTGTTTATGACATTATTCGTGTTGATGCTGTTAGCACATCAGCCAAAGGATTCGAATTCGATCCTGAACTACCGAAGAGTACAGCTGATGAGGAAGATATACTTGATGCTGGTAAGTTCAATTATCAGAAAGCCAGTATTTTGACACCAACATTTAAGGCAATAAAGGGCAATGTGATAGCCAAAGCTTCCTTCGATGTGCCATATGAAGGGGAACTGAGCAAGTTAGGATTCGAAGCCCCCAAGTTTCAGGCCAGTGCTCCTATGGAGGATTGGATGTTTTGCTATCCACTCCCCTTCTGGCTATTCTGCCTTATCGTTGCACTCATTATTATTTATATAGTATTGGTTGCCCGTGCTTTCGGCAGGAATAATTCTTCTTTCTATCGGATAAATGGTAAGTTCGAAGTAACATTCAGCGGAGAACCCGTTACCGAAAGAAAGAAAGCACAAGGATTGAACATGGTTGATTTTGGTAAGGGTGCAGGTTTTTTGTCTGTTCCTGATGCCAATTGGCATATTAAGATAGACGTAAAACGACACAATCCGTTTTTACGTCCGCTAAAACATCCTGAGTATATTGTTACGATGTTGAAAGGATCTGCATTTAAGACTGACGTGAAATACGGGCCGCATCAGCATCCCTCCATCGCAAGATTTACACGTATTACAGTTGGCGACTTTCGCGTTCGTTGGTTGAATTAAAAACTAAAAAAATATTTTAACTATGGCAGAGAAGCATATTTTTATCGGTTTGGGCGGTTCTGGCGTTAATACTATCGCCCCTCTCAAGTACAAGATTTATGAGAGAATGAAGGGTACGGAGATGAAAACCCGTTTACAGGTGATGAATGACACCTATCGTTTCCTGTTCGTTGATACCGACAGCAGAGACATTGCCGAGGCTAATAAGAATTATAGGAATCTTTACGAAGGAGGCAAGATTGACTTTATCAATAAAGATGAATTGTTGAATCTGGGAGACATCAATCCATATATCAGCTATCATGAAGCTGAGAACTATCCAGAACTGAAGATTAACCGACGTATCATGGAAGCATGTCCTCCAATGGTTGCCGAGAGTATGGACAACCGCGACCTCTCCTTTGGAGCAGGTGCCCTCCGTCTGAAGTCGCGCATAGCCTTTGGACGCAAGAAGAAAGACTTCGTCAGTATGCTAAAGAAAGCCATCGACGAATTGAATCCTATTGAAAACAATACCGACAAAAACGTCATTCACTACTGGATTGTCAGCAGTAGCAATGGTGGTACTGGTAGCGGATCTTTATTAGATGTACTATATCTTGTGAATATGCTGCATCGTACCTATATTGACAAGGGCAATCCTAAGGTTGGACTTATGCTCTATATGCCTCGGGCGTTTATGAATGTCAACAGAGATAATGAGCGATACCCTCGTAACGCATACGCAGTCTTCAAGGAACTGGAGGCTTTCCAGAAATGGAATAAGGACGTGTCTAAGAATCGACTGTTCCATCGTATGGCCGTTACTGACGAATACGAGCTCTTTGACGAGAATATGGGATTCCGTCCGTTCGAGTTCTGTATTCCTATTGATTTCCATACGGAAAACAACAATAACATGGGCGACATTAACAAAATGTATTCCAACACCGCAGAATTAATGTTCTATATTCACAGCGGTCAGGGGGCCAGTGGATTTAAGTCGTTCTTGGATAACAACGAGGATGGTGATCAAATCAACAGCCCGGAATTCTTCCTGATACCGATGGGCTATATGGCCCTGAGAAAGCCCAATGAGCAGTTCGAGAATTATATTGCCCTCCGTTCTAAGTACGAAATGCTCCGTTATGGTATTCTTGGTTCTACTATAGAATCTGCAGACGAACGGAAGAGGCTGATGAATACTCTCTTTGATACAATTATCAAGAGTTCGCTATTTGAAAGCGGAATGGGAAAGGAGTCCTATTTCCGTACCATTAAAGGTATTGTGGCAGATATGCTTGACGATGAAATGCCTGACAACTTGATTCGTGACAACGAGAATAAGGTGGTTAGGAAATTGCCGACTAACGTGTCTATTGAGGATGCTAGAAGTGTTATCAGTGCTGTTGAAGCCGCTATCCGTCGTCGTGGAGAAGAGAAAAATAGCACCCGAAAGGCCATTGAACATGATCTTTGGGCTTGGACAGAAGAAAATGGTCGCAAATGGGGTCTACAATACGTAAAGGATATCCTACAGGAACTTGATGCCTATTGTACCGATATCTATATGGCTTATACGACTGACACCAATACGGGTATTTTGCAAGGACTCCGTTCAAGTCGCAAGTCACTTGTTGAAAGTAGAGACGGCATAGAGGGAGAATTGGATGACCTTTATCAAAAAGCTATCCAGGTTACTTTTAAAGAAAGGGTTACCGGTGATAATGCTGATGACATACAGGTATTCTTCTCTCGCTTGAAGGACTGGGTAGAAGCTAGTGTTAGAGTGATTCTCACAGAAGAAGCCTTCGATATGATCAGGGAATTGGCATACGGAGATCGAGGTATCATTGATCGCATCATTACCCATGTTCGAAAGTTGATAACAGAGGCATCGGCAGTCCTTAATGGTGACAAGGGGGTTGCTCAAGGTTATACAGGTCTGGCCAGGAATTTCTACTTGTCAAAAATGGATGTTACTTCGGTATTTGTCCCGGACATTACGGAATACGTCGATGGTACAGGCTGGCGTGAAGACCATAATCTGTTTTCAGAGTGGTATGGCATGATAATCGGTCATACATCAGACTTTGTGCCAGGAGAAGGCTTTGCTCCTTTACGTAATGGCGACCCTGCTCACTCATTAGAAGGACTGTTTAGTCAGATGATAAGTCTGCATTCTGAAGACATGGTTCAAAAGAAGTACATCATAGATGAAGAGAGTCATATATTTACCAATACATATATTACAGACTTCAAACGAGCTATAGAAGACCTACTTGACTATACAGTAAGTACAGTGCAGACTCTGATTCACCAGAACGAGACTGTTAGCAAACAATGGTATGAAAAGACTTTGGCAAGCTTCTTCTCTGGGTTAAACAGTGAGGCAACACGGGCTATCCAGCAGAAAGCCCATCCAAATCTTTTCTTCCCTTATAGCAAGTCAAAAGTGGCCAGCAAGATAACAGACAAGGCATTCTGTGTAGGTCCCGATGGAGTTGTCGAAAATGTATTCCTTGATTCATCGTCATCAGACACGACAAGATTCATTTCAAGCAACGATCCGTCCGTGATGTATAAGATTGTAACCAAACTTGGTTTGTCATTCGAATATTACGACTTGCATCAAAGCATAAAGACGGAGTATGATAACTGCATGAACAAAGTATTCTACCATTTCCACCAGGCTTTTGCGACATCTGGCGGCAATGCTGACAATATCAAGCTTCCTAGAGAAATCAAACCAGAGCAGATAGTGTTCACGAAATATCTCATATTGAACCAGCTCCGCGAGACCTTCAGCCATATCATGGTTAAGGGTACAGAAGTATACAATAAGGATAACTATACTGATACTCCAGTCATATTTGACAATGAGATGGACAAGATCGCAAAGTTTGCGACTTCCAGTTCCATTAACTTAATAGATAATGAGAAGATACAACTCCAAGTGACAGACGGTGATTCCGTATATTATCACACTGTTACTGTTGATCATCCTGAGCACAGAATTACAGAGTTGCTTGATGGATTTACTGAATACTTTACTGTCGGCCGTTTTGGTGTGTTGGTATCAGAGCTTATCAAGGACATCAACTTCCTAGAGTCAGATCTTCTGCGTCAGAAGTATCATGAGGCAGTGGAAACTCTCAAAACAGAATTAAACGAGAAGTGGGCTGCAGCTGGAAAGAAGGAAAAGGAAACCATTGGGGACATTCTACGCATTCTGAATGAACGGCTTGATACTGTAGCAAAATTCCTTTCAAAAAAGCAGTACGAGGGTTAAATTATGCTTCCGCTTTGGATTATAGATATGGGGTGTTCTGCAGCTTCTGCCAAGAAGCTGCAGGATCTCCTGTCTGAAACTGGAGAATCTCTGAAACCGTATTGGCATTATTATCATGCCAAGAACAAGGATGTTTCAGATGCAGCCTCCTGCAAGGCATTCATTGACGAACTTGTTTCAGACGGGAGGGATTGTTATAATGCATTCATTAAAGATGGCTATCAAGTTGGAAACTTCCAGATTGTCATTTTGGGTGCCGCTGACGAAAAACTTTCCCAACAAATATTTGCACCATTAGCAGGACTCATTCGTGACAATCTCCCTAGGATTATTGCCGACCATGCCAATTTAGGCGTAGAAATAACTGGGGTTCTATTCATTCCAAGCACGGTCAACCAACTTGATGACTTGCAGGAGAGAACGAATGTAGCTATGCTTCTGGAGAGTCTGAACATGCTGAATGAACGTCTTGGTGCCAGACATTTCAATCGTTTGGTGGCCTATCAGGATGTACAGTATAAAGGACACCGGTTCTATCCTGGACTCAATGTCGAACAGCGTACCGAGTTGCTATTCCAAATCTTAACAAACTTATTCTTCGTAAGTGCGAAAAGTGAACGTCTATTCGACAGAATAGGTAGTGGAGAAGGTATATACTCTTTGGGAGCTGCATCTGTTTACTACAACAGTGAGCAACACCATGCCTTTGAACTTAAACACCTGCTTGATAAGCTTGTCGGAGAGTTTAAAGATGAAGAAAACTTCAGTGAGGACTATGCAAATAAGCTTGTACATGAAGTTCTGAGAGAGGACGTATTAAACACAGATGAGATTTCCGCACGTTTCCGGGAGGAGTGCAGCAGTACTGATGTGGACTTGAAGAAGATGGAGGGCGAAGCTGATCCTCATCCTGTATGGGACCTGTTCCGATCAGACCTGATACCCAGCTACTATCATAAGTTCCTGAAGTATATGCCTGCAAGACTCATGGCATTTATGCAGAGCCTGTCCTATATCTTGTTGACAAGATTCTCTGGGATATTACGTGATAATAGAAAGAAAGCGGTTGAAAAATTCATTCCGCTCCTTCATTCCATTTACCGTAAGGTTTTCCTGGATCCGTCTGCCAACGATGCTACGATAGCACAGGTAGAATCAGTATTCAGGGCTGCTAAGGATTATCTGATGAACAAGCGGGAGTCGGTAAAACTTGTTTCTCACGAAATAGTGCCAGTACCCCGATATCTGAGGAATGACTACGACAAGTGTGAAACTGCAGGGGAATCCAATAAGCCATCAGATATACTTGAGAATATCAAGAAGAATCTGAAGAAGGAACCTATTGTTCTTAGTCTGATTGTAAGATGTTTCCTTCTTGGTATTCTGTTGGTTTTCACCATCATTCCTGTATTGCGCGTATTATCGCCAAAAGTCATTAATTTGGGAGAAATCGCAACGATAGAATGGTTGTGGATACCTATTATATTTTTCTTACCCCTTGTCGTTGAATTTTTCATCAAACTGCGGAGGCATTTCAAACGCATCAAGCGGTTGAAATACAGACTTCTTGCTGCGACCCTTTTGTATGTAAATAAACGTCTTTCGAAGTTCTTGATGGAGGAACAAGGAACATTCTATGACGAATTAATCAAGGAATGTGATGCTCAATTGGAACTTCTTGCCAAGTTTAGGGAGAGCATGAAGGTTCCTGAGGCAACAGCAGGAAAAGGAGTTATACCACAGACAACCTTTAACCAGCCTCTGCTCGGTGGTTCCTTCTGCGGAGAGAAACTTTTGGGGGAAGATTCTGTGTCAGAGGCAGAAATAAGGGTAAAGGACGAGGTACTACGTCTTTCCGACTTAAAGAGTGAAGATCTCATAGGACTGTTGAAAAATTCATTCAGACAACCTGAGACACTTGATACTATTGACTTGTCTGATGATAAAGAACCACCGGTTCATGCTGAAGCTTTCGTCTCTGTATTGAGTAAACTCTTTGCACCTGAGCTCCTTATTCACACAGCAGAGAATGCTGGTGCGATGATGTCTCTCCTCGGACAGAATGTTAATGTAACCCCTTGGGAGAAGATGGCTGCTGTTAACGGTATGCTTTTCTCTGTATCTTCAAACAATAAGCCAGTCTTGAGGATCACTAATGTTCCTCGATTGTTGGAGGGAATGAATATAATCAACGACGAGAAAACGGCAGATTATGCGTTGTTGACATATTGGCAGAAGATTATCCCATGTATTCAGTCACAGCTCGTCTGCAACTGTTCACTAGAACAACTCCCCAAACTCTCATTTGCAGATAAGCTATCCCTATACTATGGATATTACAGGCAGAAAGATCTTGCATATTCTTTGGCAGGAACTCCTGTCAGAATTCCCAAGGAGGAAATGGATCAGTTGGATAAACAATTAAAGGAGGACAGGCTATGATATTTATAAGAATTGCACTACTTCTGGCCGTCCTGCTGATTCTCTTTGCAGTATATGAGATTATCGGTCTGTTTAAGAAAAAGGCAAAAACCTATTATGCAGGAGATGATGGTAATAATCATGCTTTCGGTGATGCTGTCTTTAATATAAGTGCTGACTGTTATGTATTTCATGACAACAACCAGCCCATAGCTAACCGTTATCAGGGTAATTCCAACGTTGAGAACGGACTTGCACAGATATTATTGCGTGACGATCCTGCTTCATCAGACCTGACATCGGCAGTTCATAAGGAAGGTTGGGTTGATTTGTCTGGAAACATTTATGGAAAATCGGGACTCCGACTTGGCTATATCACAGACGAGAAAGGTAAGCCAGGAATTAATGGCTCTGGCAGATGGTATGAATTGTGGTTAAGAAAGCACTCATTGGTATATTCATGCCCACCACTCGCCAGTGAAGGCGGTGAAAGTGAGGTTGCCAAAGATAAACTGTTGGGAAAGGTTGTTGAGACTGGCAGGCTTTGGAAGGCCAAACCGAACGTCTATACAGTTACGGCAAGAGCGGGCGGATTCCTTCTGCTTTACAAGGATCGTCAGCCCAAACCTGCCAGCGAAGACCCGATGGCGGAGAAGATGACGTGGAAAGACACGGCACTACCTTCATCTGTGCTGTTCACTTTCATCTATGGTCTGTTCTATTTAACAGGAATGGGTAAAATGTCATTCCCTGCACTTGGAGAACAGATTGGTTTCGTCTTTGCAATGCTTTTAGTATTCTTTGTTATCTGGGTGATTCTTCGCCAGATAAAGATAGAAGCACTATTAGAGGGGAAGGCCTTTGATGACTTCTTGATGCTTATAGACAGGAATACTGGAGTTGGTGGCTTGAATAACTGGATTATCTTGACGGCTTCTGCTTCATTACTTGTATCTATTTTTATTTATGGTAGCGACTTTATTCCTTTACAGGCTGCTATGTTAATAGGAGCATGGGTAAATAGGAAATATGTAAGCCGTGAACCTTGGAAACTGGCAGATTACGAAGAAGAAGGGAAATTGCCAGACTGGACGGACGGTAGCGATGACGAAGACGAGAACAGCAATGAAGATGAGAGCGAAGAAAGCGGTGGAAGTGATGAAAACGAAGTAGAAGTTGCCGAGCGTCACTATACATGGGAACTAGACTCTGCTTACCACCGTTCTAAAGGTGAGTTAACGCTTAAGTTCAATCCTGAGAAGATATCTGCACTTCGCTCTAATAATCCATTCAGGCTAAGTCCGAACAAAGGACATATCGCAAATGTGACTGAGCTTTTCGATGTTTGCAAAGACAATCAAAAAGTTCATCGTGTGCTTCGATACATGGATAATCTTTCACGAGAAGAAGGTTTGGGTGAACTGGAGAGAATGCAATTTATCTTGGATTTTGTACAGAAGCCCAACATTGAATATGAGTTTGATGAGAAATGCGATGAGATAGGTAACCTTTCAGATTATGCACGCTTCCCAGACGAGACCATGTTTGATGGACGAGGTGACTGTGATTGTAAAGCAGTTTTGGCAGCAGTTCTGTTTCGTGAAGCAGGCTATAAGACCGCTTACATTACCACTCCATCTCATGCAGCTATAGCAGTGGCCTTTAAGAGCAAATCTGCTTCTGAACTATTGGAGATGGCAGGCCAGTCAATTGTAACCAAGGACGGCTACATGTATTTCTTCTGCGAAACCACTGGAGATGGGTTTAAGATTGGAGATCTTGGTGGTACTACCAAGGAAGCTGTTGAAGACATTATATTCTTGAATTAGTATGAAGCAATTAGGATCCATAGCGGGTGTACTGCTCGTATTCGTGTTGTCAGCTTTTGCTCTTGTGGTGATATATGACAAAGGGAAGGACCAGAAAGCGTTAAGATATGCGGATGTCCCCCAGGAAACCATCGACTGGATTAATTCATTCGGCGATGGAATTGACGATATCCTTTCGTCGTTTGACCCGCAACCTATTCCTACACCATGGAATAACGATGGGGATGTTGGCCAAGATCCGGATACTGGCATGAAGACAATAGAAGACGATTATTTCATCTTTTATTTCCCAGAGTCACTGGCAAAGAAAGCTGCCTTATGTCAGAAGTTAGCCCATCAAGCCATTCCTCATTTGGAAGATATCATTGGCAAATATTATTATCCGGATGATATGAATGGCAGAAAGGTGGCAATCTACTTAACACCAGACCAGAATACTTTCAATGAACTTATGGCTAAGATGTCCTTTGGGAAAGGGGATTACAGTCATACAGCAGGTATTACGATTTCCATCATATCCCCTACGGGCTACTATTTAAAGGGAATTGCCTTAAATGGTCAATTTTCTTTTTCAAGCGATGATTATACCAAGAATGTACTTTGGCATGAAATGACGCATTATTGTTTCTTTGCTTCGGTGGATTATAGCCAACAGGTAAACCTACCAATGTGGTGTTATGAGGGAATAGCGGAATACACATCACTACCAGGGAAGAAACCGCATTTCTCCCAAAAAGAGGTTGACATGATGAGGAATGATTGCAACCTTTCAGATAGACATTTCCCTTATGTTTTTGAAAACTATCAGGGTGGTCAATCCATTTTCTGTTATATGGATAATTCCTATTCGGTTTCTGGCGTAAAGAATTTCTTAAGAAGTACATACACAAGTGGAATACCTTCTGCAATGAAGACCAATTTTACAAAATCCATACAAGATTTTGAGAGGGATTGGAAATCAAATTTGGATTCTTTTAAGCGTTGACGGTTTAGCAAGAGATAATTATTATTGTAACTATGGCGATATTATCTAACAATCAACACATTAGCAAGTATGAGATAAAACGTCTCATAAAGGAGAACAATTACTGTGAAACGTATCGTGTAGAGGACGAAAAAGAAGAGCCTTTCTTCCTAAAACTCTTTATTCTGAAGAATACCCCAGAGAAGATGCTGGACGAGCATCACAAGGTCGCATGCATTGACTACATGTCCAAGCTACGTCATAAGAATATTGTTTCATACATCGAGCGTGGAACATATAGTGATGAACAAGTTGGCGAATGTGAATATGTGATTACGAACTACTTCAGCGGCGAGTTGCTTGCAGACAAATTGACGCGAGAAGGATGTCTGTCATTAGAAGAAGCCATTAGGATCATCAAGGATGTCCTTGATGGGCTTAAGTTCATGCATGAGCGCAATCTCTTCCATAATGACATTACTCCTCGGAATATCATGTTGTCTGAAAGAACAGGAGGTGCTGCAGAATTGATAGACATGAGTCACGTTTCAAAGTATGTTGGTGGATCACCATCATTTGACACCTCAGACTTGGACGAACGTTACCAGTCCAACACCACGTTTGCTGGAATGTATAACAATGCCACTGATCTTTTCTCAATTGTAGCACTGTTCTATACCATGTTGACAAACCGGGTGCCTTGGGATATTGAAATCCCTGAGGGTACAGACAGGAAGGAGCGTGTTAAGATTGTTAAAGAAGCGCGCAAGACCCCTTTGAATCTTGATGATCTTAACATAGATGAAGGCTATAAGCGTATCATACAGAAAGGTTTAAGCGTAAACGGTACGTGCAAATATGCCGATGCAGAGTTACTTATAGCCGATTTGCAGAATCCCAACAGAGTTAATGAATTGGATCAACCCAAAGATCCTGAGCAGTCGAGACGGCAATCCGGTTCTAATAATAACGTTGCTGACGAAGAGAAGCAGGCAACTGAAGCTAAGGTTGATATTCAAAAGGGAAAAGGCAACGGCTTTAAGGATATTGCGGGAATGAATGAACTGAAGCAAATGCTAACTCGGAAAGTGATATTCATCCTGAAGGATAAAGAGAAAGCGGCAAAATATAAGTTGCTGCCTCCTAATGGTATGTTGTTCTATGGTCCTCCAGGATGTGGTAAGAGCTTCTTTGCAGAGAAATTTGCTGAAGAGACGGGCTTTAACTTCATGTTGGTCAAAGCTAGTGATTTGGGCAGTATCTATGTGCATGGCTCTCAGGGCAAAATTGCCGACCTCTTCAAGAAAGCAGAGGAAAGCAAACCCACCATCATCTGTTTCGATGAGTTTGACGCTTTTGTACCTAATCGTTCCAACAAAGGAGCAGAGCATCAGGCTGGAGAAGTCAACGAGTTCCTTAGTCAGCTCAACAACTGTGCACAGCGTGGGATATTCGTCATTGCCACTAGTAACAGACCTGACATGATAGACCCTGCAGTACTTAGAACGGGGCGTATTGACAAATTGGTTTATATACCCATGCCGGACAAAGAGGCCCGCAGTGAGATGTTTAAGCTGCATCTAAGTGGCCGCCCTTGTGCTGATATTGACAGTGAGCGTTTGGCGGAACTGACGGACGGCTATATAGCTAGTGACATCGCATATATAGTAAATGATGCAGCAATGGGAGCTGCATTCAATGACCACCCCATCACACAACAGTTGCTCGAAGAGGTTATTGGCAGCGTCCATCCATCCATTGGCAAGGATGTCGCCAATAGTTACGAGAATCTCCGTCAAAGAATGGAAGATACTGATAACAGGAACAAACGCCCCAAAATAGGATTTGTACAATAATGTTTTATAACTAAAAGCAAGTGAGTATGAACTTAAAAGAATTAATGATGCAATTCCTTCAGGAAGAAGGATTTTGTCCAAAAGAAACAGAGTTTGGTATCGACTTTAAGTGTGAGGGACGTGCTTTCGTGTTCTTCTATGACAGTGATGACGATCAGTATTTTCGTCTAATGATGCCTAACATTTTTGAGGTAACTGACGAGAATCGTGATGCAGTATTGTCTGCGTTGAATGAGACGAATAATGCCATTAAGGTTGTAAAGGCATACACGCCCATTCCTCAGGCTGTTTGGGTTGGTTTTGAGATTTTGGTGGACAGCACTCCTGTCCTCGCTGACATCGTTCCACGTGGTATAGCTATGTTACGTGGCGCACAACAAGCCTTTTATGAAGCGATTCAAAAGGGTTAAGTGATTATAACGAGGGTGTTCATTTGGGCACCCTCCTTATATTATTGCAGTTACCTTTTCGAATTATTTATTATATATTATCAACTTATGGGGAGAAATCAAAAATCCCTAATCATTCACGATAAAATTTATAGAGCTAGACGAAATCCCAAATCATCATAATGAACATCGGGAGAACTTCCGTTTCTATTTGATACTCTGCAACTTTTACTAATACTAATCCATCCTCCTCCTCGATTACGTCTTGAAAAAAGAGATTCTTTCTCTGATGGCTTATCTTGTATGATATCGCTGCTCTTTACAGTGTCCTGACACCATTCCCAAACATTTCCAGACATATCATACAATCCCAATTCATTAGGTTTCTTCTTGCCAACTTCATGTGTAATTCCATCGCAATTATCGTAATACCATGCTACCTCTTCTATATTATTACTTCCCGCAAATATGTAGCCCTTACTCAAAATCCCCCCTCTTGCAGCAAACTCCCACTCTTCTTCAGTTGGTAACCGAAATGACATTCCTGTTATTTCGTTAAGTTTAGTAATAAAAGATTCACAATCATACCAAGAAACTTGTTCTACAGGGAGTCTTAGCCCTTGAAATCCTGAAGGATTGATTCCCATTATTGTTTCCCATTCTTCTTGAGTCACAGCAAATTTGCCAATAGAGAATGTTTCCACCTTTACTGAATGGCATGGCCTTTCGTCAATTTCTGCATCTTCGCCTTGTTCTGGTGTTGCCCCCATCATAAAGACTCCACCCTCTACAACAACCATGTTTTCTATTATCTGTCGTATAACTGGAGGTAATTTCAGGTTTTTAGGGTGTAAATCCACTTCTATATAATCAGAAAAGACGCCTGGACTTAGACTGTATTTTTGAGTAACCTGAAGCCCAGGATATAGTGTTGATTTGAATGTAAATTTATATGTTCCGGGTTGGAGCCGAATAATATTGTCTTGATTGGGATGTAGGGTCGCCAAA
>Ga0247611_10006207_pt1 | contig 15452 bp, 1 predicted proteins | sample 177DNAGHGhighgp2_FD_192422 | JGI IMG/M metagenome (GOLD analysis project Ga0247611, IMG submission 192422) | Sheep rumen microbial communities from Palmerston North, Manawatu-Wanganui, New Zealand - 1770 DNA GHGhigh gp2 | ecosystem: Host-associated > Mammals > Digestive system > Stomach > Rumen ...
TGGGGATTGGGGATTGGGGATTGGGGATTGGGCCCAATCCCCAATCCCCAATCCCCAATCCCCAATCCCCAATCCCCAATCCCCAATCCCCATTTATTAGCTAAATTTTAATTATCTTAATTTAAACAATAATTATATTAATAAAATTATATTTTTTATATTCTTTTGAACAATAAAGAAATAGATCAATAAAATTAAAAAATAATAATTAATTGTATTTACTATTAGTATTGTTATTCTGATTGATCATGCTTCTTTCTTCCATTTCTTCAACATCTTCTGAACTTCCTGAATCTTCTGAATTATCTTCTGGCTCTTCTTCTTCTACTTTTTTATTTCTATAATTTTTAATATCTTTATCTGAATTTTTTTTTTTTTTAAGTTCTTCTTGTATTCTTGATTTTTCTCGTCTTTGTAAATCTTCCTGACTACCTGATTCTTCTGGTAGTTGGGATTGTTCGTTTCTTTTTGATTCTTCACCATTTTTTGGATTAGCTTCTGAGTCTTCAAAATAAAAATGTTCAATTTCTTTAATATAGTTTCTATCTTCTTCTCCTATAATTTCATATAATGCTAAAGCTTGGCCTACTTTTAACTTGAATTCTCCAAGTTGGTTTTGAATTAATTCTTCCAAATTATCTATTTGCCCAATTTTCTCTTCCCACAAATCTAATCTTGTTAACTCAAAATATAATTCTCTTTTTTCATCAATTTCAACATCTTGTCTAGTTCCAACTAAATATCTTGATACAAATCTTCTTAAAGCAGCGGCTAAATCTTTAATTGAATAAAATTTATTATTTTGGTTAGAAAGCTTTTTTTTAATTTTTTCTTTAGTTTCATTATTGATACTTTTTTTAAATTCAGGATGAAGATTATTACATAAATCATTAAAGCATAAATGCTCTATATAAAAGAAAATATTCATTAATTTATTTATTTCAAATTCATTTCCTTCATTTTTAAAAAATTCTTCGCAGTCTTCACTTATTTTTAAATAAGAAGGTTTTTCTTTTAATATCTTTGAAATTTTTTCATTGCTTAGTGCTCTCTTATTTAATAAATAAAATATTAATAAATTTAAGGAACTAAAAAATTCTGTAAAATCAGAATTTCCATCTTTATTTCTTTTTTTAATATACTTTAAAATGGTTTTTCTCTCATCTTCTGTTAAATCTGTTTGCTTATAATTTAAATAAAAAGAACTTAATGTTTCTGATTTTCCACCTCTAAAACCTTCTCCCCAAAAGGTCATGAAATTTAAATGATCTTCATCTTCAAATAAACATTTTCCAGGTAAAATAATTTCTCCTAATTCTGATTCAATTGAGGAGAAATCAAATTTAAATAAATTATATTTTAGGTAATTTATTGTTCCATCTTTATTAAATATGTTTCTTCTTGAGAATGTATATAAAATATCATTAAAATCATTAAATTCAGACTTATCAAAGTTATCTATTAATAAAATTTCATTTAAAGCATCTTGAACTGGAACCTTATTTTTTAAATTTTGAATATAATATTTTATATTTGTATTATGAATTTCAGAATGTATTATAGGCTTTAAAAAGCTATTTTGCCAATCAATAAAATTTTGGCAAGCAGCAGCTAAATACATTCCATATCCTAATTCTCCATCATCATTCAAAAAATATATTAAAGTATCATTCTCATCCAAATTTTTTTGTTTCATAATATCTTTACATTTATATTTAATGGCATAAGATTTAATATTTTTCCAAGCATTTTTAAATTCTTTAAATTTTTTTGAAAAGTTTGGTTCTTTCATAATTGCCTCATCTCTTAATATTTTTTTTTTGGCATTTTCTCTAGATATTTGGCAAGAATAATATTTTACCATATAATTTGTAAATTCATTGAATGCTTGAAGATATTTTAATTGTTTAGTTTTTGAATTATCTTGCAAATATTTATATAATAAGGGATAATTTTTTGAATATTCTTTTTCTTGTTGAAGCATATTTACCAAATCATCCCTTGTTCTATATTTTGTATAAGTGAAATATTTTAAATATGGATAATCCTCATGCTTATATATTTCCTCTATTGGTTGAAATATTTCACCAACAATTGTTTGAATTCCATAGGTGTTTAATCCTAAATTTTTTTCATTATATTCTAAATATTTTTTTTCATAATTAGGATATTCTTCTATGCACTTAGAGACTAAATTTTCAACCTTCCTTTCAAATTCATCTCTATCTTTTTCTTCTGTCATTGGCTTGCAATCTTTAATTAAATCTGATAATCTTTTGAAAATTAAATTTAAAAATATTTGAATTAAGGTAATACTTTTCATTTCTAAAGCTTCTTTTAAAAGATCCCAATCTTTTTTCATTATTTCAAGACATGACATATTTTCATGAAGATAATTTTTCAAATCTTTGCTTGAAATATAATCTAAGCAATTGGCATAAAACAAATGATTAAACAATAAGAAATTAAGCAATCTATATGTTATTTGGCTCATATTTCTTATATTTTTATCTTTTTGAATGAAAATATTTTTTCGTATTCTATTTATGCCATATTTAAATTTTTTTAATATAGGATCTATTACTTCTTTTTTATATTGTTCTAAAGTTCTATTTGGAATATTTTCATCGCAATCTCCATATTTGCCCATTTCTCTTTTTTTTTGATCTAAATCCTTAAAAATTCTATAATGTCCTGGCCTAATAACCATTCCATGATTTGGTGCACCAATATTAATTACTCTTTCTCCATAGCCAATTCCTTGTTGACATTCAGGGCATATAAAACTCTTTTCCTTAGTTGGAAAGCCGCATGGATCTATTAAATAATAAAATCCACAATTACAAACATAGCAACCAGTATCATCTGTAAAATCCATAAGATGTTTTTCAATTTGAACTAATGAATTTAATTTAAGATTATCTGGATAATCATTCCCTGGAAAACAATATTTTTTTAAATTTTCTGAATAATTATCATCAAAGATTAATGAATAAAAATTGTCCTCTTCTGACTTTAAAGTTTGGACACAAAATCGGAAGCCATATAATAACATTTCATATAATTCTGAATTAATTGTATCTTTTTTATCTACAATTTTAGATCTTATTTTATTATTATATTTTTCAATGTCAAAAAACAAAAGTAATAATTTATTTAAATCAATATTAAATAGATTTTCATGATATGTTGATTCAGAATTATCAGATGACAATGAATTAAATAAAGATAAAAAATTTTTATAATTTGGATTTTCTTCCAAATAATTTTTAAATACTAAATTTGATAATATTTTATTTATTGATAAGCACAAAAATATATCAAATTCTTTTTCATTAATAAATTGAGGGAATTCACTAATAAAATTTTCAAATTTTCCCTTTTCTTTAGTTTCAAAATAATTTTTTTTGTTAAAATATTTATTATAATCATTATCTGAATCTAAAGGTAGAAAGCAATATGTTAAAAATTCTTTTTTTTCTAAATTTTTATTTTCAAATAAATCATTAAAGATATCTAATTGATAATGTTTAAAATTAAAAGATTTTGTTTCATTCCAATTTCTATTTAAAGAATTAAAAATTATTTTATAAATATATATTTTTATTACTTTTCTTAAATTCTCTGAACTAATTTTACTAACTATGTCTATTATTGGCTTTATATTCCCCATATTATCATAACTCTTGAATATTTTTTCAACTAATTTATATAAATATATTTTGATATATGTTATAGAAAATAATTTGCATAATTTTCCATTTTCTTGTTTATTATTAAGCATATATTCTAATTTTTCTAAACATTCTTTAAATATTACACATGGTAAATCAAAAAAAATTTTAGATTTATTATCTTGATTTTCATATAATGTCTTAAAATATATTTTATTTATATCATCTTTATTTTTTTCATCAAATTTTAAATTTAAGCATCTTCCAAAAAACTTATTAATTTCATATTCATATGAGTTAATAATTATTTCATCTAAAAATTCACTATTAATTGCACATATAGATTCTTTTAATCTATGATTCTCTTTAAGATTAGTTAAATAATTTTTCATTCCCTCAATTGTGCTTTCTATAGATATTACTTTTTTTATAAGTTGATAACTATGATATATAATATTTTTATCTTTTAAAATAAAATTCAATAATTTATATTGAGTATTTTTTGAAATCTTTTGATATTCATTTTTAAAAATCAAAGCTATTAATTTAGAAAAATTTTCTTTATCACCAACTAAATCTTTTAGAAAATTATATAAATTAATTAATTCATTTACTGCTTCATTTTCTTTTTTGCTATTAATTAGAATTCTTTCTTTTGAAAAAAATTGAATTACCTTTATAATATTTTCTATTTGATCTTTTTTATTTAAATAGAGAAAATTAATTATTTCCATTAATTCTTGTAAAGAAAAAACTTCTTTTGAATATAATTTTAAATTTATATTTATTTGTAAAAATTGATTTAAAATTTCTTTAATAGTATTTAATAATTGGAAAAATTCACTTCTATCCTTTTTTTTATCAATATATTGTTGAATATTTGAAGTAACAACTTTTAAAATAGATTCTATCATATATAATATTGCTTTACTATCCTTATAATTATATTCAATTAACATATCTTCTTCTTTAATAGTTTTTATAGTTTCTTGTATTTGCTCATATAAATTTTCGATTCTTCTATTTAATTTAGAAAAAACTTGTAGTATTATTATAATTTCTTCTGAATATGATTCTATCCAATTTATTGTATTTGCCAAAAGTTCAAGTCCTTCTTCATTTTCCAATTGTTTTTCTTTCTCTTTCCTTAATAAAACAATTGACTCTAAAACTTTTTTAAGCAAAGTAATATTAAAAATATTTTTATCATCATTCTTATATCTTTCCTCAATTATCATTTTTTCTTTGTTTCCATTTTCTTTATCTAAATTTTTTGTAATAAATAATGTATAATAATCATCTAATATTAAATAATAAAATCCGCTTTGATTTTCAATATTTCTTAATATTTCATTAAATATATCAACATTTAGAATCTCATTTAATGTAGATTCATTATATTTTTTTATTTTAGATTTATATATTTCTTCCTTATTTTCTTTATTACTTTTATCTTCGTTATTGCTTATATTTTCTTTATTATCTTTTTTTTCTTTACTTTCTTTTTCTCTTAAATTTTTTTCACTTCTTTTATAATTTCTTAAATTATCTTTATTTAATTTCTGTAGAAATGTTTCAATATAAACTTTCAAACCTGGCAATTTTAGTCCTAAAAATATTTCCATTTTATTTTGTTTTGTTTTTTCTTTCACTTTTAATAATCCGTCATTAAATTTCAAGTTATTTATATATACCAATTTAGTTTTTTCAATGATAGTCTTAATGGAATCATTATTTTCTGATTTATTAATTGCTTCAATTATTTTATCTGTTTCAGTTATTTTCCTGGTTTCTGTTATTTTCTCTGTTTCAGTTTTATATTTGTTTTCTATATAAGAAGATAATAATGAAGAAAAAAAATGATCTTTTTCTGCTTTATAATAAAAAATATTCAACAATTTTGTATATATTCTAGATAAATTTTTTTGAATAATACTTAATATATCAATATCACCTGGATTTACTGCATCCTTTTTGTTAAATATTTCTTTAATAACATCTTCATCATTATCATTAATATCTTTTAATAAGCATTCATTAATTAGATTCCTCAAATCCTCATCTTCAGAAATATAATCCATCAATTTATTAATATAATTTCCTTCATTTAAATCGCATACTTCTGAATGAATTTTGTAATCCATATAACTTAATGCTAAATATATATTATTTTTTAATTCTTCATCCAAATTTAAACATTTATTTAATAATTCTCTTTTATTCTTTAAAATGATTTCATCTAAAGAAAATTTTTTATTTCCATTTAAATCGTCTATGAATATTTGGTAATATTCTGATGTATGAGATATTGTTTCTTTAAGAATTTTTTTATTAGCTTCTTCCTCCTCTTCAGAAGATAATTGCTTTTCTTTTGGAGAATCTTGATTAAATATTCTTACTAAGTGAACAATAAATATAAATACTTTTTCATTTTTATTTGATAAATCTTTTTCTTTATTTTCAATAAAGAATTTAATGTAATTGATAAAAGGACCTTCACTTGGATTAAATCTTATTAAACATATTTTTTTTTCTTTATCATTAAAAAAATCATCTATTCTTTTTTCTAATGTATTTTCAGATTTAATAGAACTTATTTTTATTTCAAAAATATTTTTATTATTTATATCACCAAATGACTTATATTTTATATTAATATTAGAGATTTTAATAATATCTAAATTACCACTAAAAGTATAAATAATATTTTTTGGATTTGACATTGTTTTCAAAAAATCATTTATATTATTATGACTACCACTGTTATACGCTTTCATAATTTTATTAGCTATTTCTTCATATTTTTTTATAAATCCATTAAATTTAAGGCACATCAAAATATCTTGAGGTAAAGTTAAGGCGATTTTGGATATTACTATATCTTTTATCTGTTCTAAATTTATATTTGAAATTTTCCTTGCTTTATATATTATTCCTTGAATTTCTTCCAAATCAAAATTAATAAAAATCTTATTTAGGTCATAATTAATTCCTTTCATGATATTTTTATCATAAATTATTAATTCACTTAATATTTGAAAAATTTTTTTTGATTCATTTAAAAGTTCTTTGTCCAATAAATTTTCAAAAGTAATTATTTGTTTTTCAAATCTATTTAGAAAAGGTGGCTCTTCATCATCAATTTGAGTATAATCAACATTTACAATACATCTAAAATTATCATTTACAAATGAGAAAGCGTTAGTAGAAGATCCAATTGCAATACGAGCATAATTTTTTTTACTAACTTCAGTGAAATTTTGATTAAATAAATCATATAATGCAGGATATACAGATTCCAAATTTTTTAAAACTAATATATTTCCTTGTTCCATGTGCATTTGTATTTTATTTAAAATTTTTAAAGGATATTCCTCACTTTTAATATCATTTGGAAATTGAGAACCAATATATAAGTTATAACTCTTTTTTAAATTGGATAAAATTGATGACAATAGAAATGTACTAATAGAAGATTTTGAGATAATAAGCAAATATCTACTTTTTAAATCCAAAATATTTTCTTCTATTCTTTTTAAAACGTTAAATTTACTATTTAAATTGCATTCAGGATATAATGTTCTAAAAATATTTTTAATTACTTGAAGAGAAGTTGTATTATAATCATCATTAAATTGTAAACCTCCAAAATTTCTCTCAATACTTAAAATTGAAATTTCTAAAAGAGTTTGATTATTTATTTTTCCTTCTTTTGATTTTTCTAAAATATTTCTTGCTGCATTTTTTATCAAATGGTAAAAATCTCTATTTCCATGGAAATCTTTTTTTTCATCATCAGAATGATTCTCAGAAAGATATTTTTTATATCTAAAATATGTTATTCCTAGATTTTGATATAAATTTTTATATAGTTCGCCTAAATATTCATCATAAGATTTTCCAATAATGAATGCAGTTTCTTTAGTATCATCCTCTTCAGGTTCTGGAATAGATAAAAACATTCCACGATTCATTTTAGATGCATCTAAAACCCAATTTGATATTCCAACAAAGGCAATTTTTTTATCTCCTTCATTTAAATCATATTCTAATTCTGAATGTATAACTTTAAGAGGATTATTAGGTGAATGCTCTGCAAGACCCATTTCATCAAAGAAAATCATTGATATATTATTTTTTTTATCTTCTGCACTTAAATTCTCTAAAGCTTTTCTAGCTTTTTTAAAAACTTTTTCAACTCCTTGAGATGTACTACCCATTGAGCCTTGATATGAATTTAAAATTATTTTTGGAAATTGCTTAAAAAGAGGATTATTTGATGAACTTCCTTTCATTGCTTTATTAATTAATTGAACGCTTAAAGATTTACTACAACCTGGTTTACCAACAATAAATATAGGAACTTTATTATTAATAGCAATAAATAATGAAAATAAATTATCTAATAATGCCCTATTTTTTGCAATACCACTTTCAAGATCAATATTATTTGCAATATAAAGTTCTTCTTTAAGGGGAATATCTAGGAAATCCTTATTTTCAAAAGATGAATGAAATTTCTTTAATACATTGTTCATTAAATTTCTAAATTCATTTCTATCTTTTATATCTGTAATCCTTAAATAATAACAAACAAAAACACCTAGTATAATTGAATATACATGCAATTCTATTTCATTTAAATTTTTATAAAATTCATTGTCTGAATTATCCATTTTATTATTTTCAAGTAAATTTAAATCTATTTCTTTTTTACATTTTAGATATCCATAGAAAAATTCATAAAATATATTAAATCTTCTAATTTCTCTTAGTGAAACAGAGGAAATTCCATTTTTTCCTCTAATAAATTTTTGTGCTTTGGAAATCATCTTTTTCGCTAACGCATGCATATTTTTGAAATTTTCTTCAATTTTTCTTTTTTCTTCTTCATTTATATTTCTATCTCTTTCTTGATTATTTTTATATAACCTTTCAATTGGTTCTGAAATAATACTTTCAATATATCTCTTTTCATCTTCTGGAGTTAAATTTCCAAAATCAAAAACAAAATTTAATAGTGAATGTGGCAAAGGATTAACTGTATAAACTAAAGTACTATTAATTGCTTTTTGCATTTTTTCAATTTCTTTTGGATTTAAATTTTTGATTTCTTTATATGCTTGTTTAACATCTAAACCTGCTTTTTCTTTCAATCCTTTTTCCCTATGTCTATATGGGTTACAAGCAGCTATAAAAACTATATTATTTGGCAATTTTTCTCCTTGGCATTTATTTTTGCACATTAATTCACTGATTAATCCCATTGATTTACAAGTATTAATTTCATCTAAAAATACCCATAATTTCTTTGGGAAATAAATTTCTCCTACATCTTCATGTTTTCTTCTTATTTCTTCTTCGCTTTTTTCTAATTCTGTTGCTTCTTTAATAACTTCATCATTTATGAAATTAATTATATCTTTGTCACTGATACCAGCATGAATATTTTTTATTTTCATTTTGCATTTTCCATTATTGATCATCTCTGATAATTTTCTAATAAGTGATGTTTTTCCACATCCGGTTTCACCCATCATGATTACTGGAATCTTGGCTCTTATTTTTAATAAAATAATTACCATTTTAACAAAGTTATCTGCAGTGAATACATAATTTCCAGCAATTTCTTCTAATGATAATGCTCCTTCTCTAGCATCTATTTTTCTTACTGGATTTTTAACATCTAAAATATCTTTTAATTCATTCAGAAATTGTAAATGTGTATAGTTTTTATAATCAGGTAAATCAACATAATCATTTTGATTTCTAACTTGGTAATTTTTTAGATTGTATAAATCTTTATATTCACTATCATTTCTATTTTTATTTGTTATAATGCTAAATAATTGGCCATTACCTTCATGAAAAAATAATAAGGAAGGATCAATATCATTAAAAGACACTACAGAATGGCTAGTATTTGATAAGTCTTTTATTCCTTCTTCATTGTCTTTATTTTCATTATATTCGCCAAATATCATTTTATTATTTTTCTTTTTTTTAACTATTTTAGTGAATGCTCCTTCAATAAAATGTTTTGTTATTTTAATAAAACTTTCAACTATAGATGACCTTATTTTCAAGGAATCTGGATTGCCGATCCTTCTCATTATATGAGCATTTAAATAAAAGTTTTGATTAAATTTTTTAAATTGAGTGGCTAAAACATCAATAAAAGATTTAATTTGATAGTAATTTGGTAAATTAATTTTTTTTTTAATTTCTTCAAAAATTAATTTTTGGCATGCATTTTGGCTCAAAATTTGTGCATTTACTCTTGTATCATAATGTTCAAATTCTGGAGGAGTAATATTTTCAAAATATAAATCATTATTATTTATATTATTTTCATTATATTCTTTAAGATAATTAGCAACAATTTGAATATTATTAGACAAAAAATCTTTTGGAACAATTAAAGGAGGTAAATCTTTAATTAATAATTTATTATTAGGAAATAATTTTAATATTGGAAATTTGTTAATAAAATCAATAAATCCATTAGGAATTTCCACTTTAATTCCTATTTCTTTTGATAAATAAAATATATCTTCATTTTGTCCATATAATTTTGTTATTAATATTGAAAATAAAAATTCCATCATTAGATCATTTTGGTCAGTATCATAAAGATCCAAATGAATGATACTATTATTTTTAATATTTAACTTTTTTAATCTTTCAATTACTTCTTCTCTTTTAAATACTCCTCCAAAAGGAAAATAAACATAATTTTTATTTAGACTATTTATTTGTAATTCAATTTGTGTAGATTTTCCTACACCTGATTCATCTGATGATATTATTTCAGTTTTACCATCATTAATTTTGAGGTTTTCTATCTGTTTCAATGGTAAATTTAAAATTTTCCTATATTTCAATACATCTAAACTTTTATATATATCAGTATCTTTACTTGTGTATAAAACTATTAAACAAGATTTCATTTTGGTATGATCTTTTGATAAAAGTATATTTAAAATTTCAAGTAATTTACCTTTTTTATCAAATTCTAATAATTCAATACCTCCAATAATGAAGCAAGAATTAAATTCACATAAGATGGCTCTATATAAAAATGCAACTAATTCTTCATTTGTTGTTTCTTTATTACAAAGTAAAACTGTTTGAGCAATAGGTGTATTTTCAGTGAGATATTTATATATATGAAATAAATCTCTATCAATTTGATTACTTTGATTACATAAATATAAAAAGAGTCCTCTAAAGTCATATCCTTTTCCTTTTGCTTTAATTAGACTGTCTTTATAAATATCTTCAATTGTTAAATTATTTTTTAATAATATTTTATCCAAATAATTTTCTATATTATATATTAAATCTTCATATAAATTTTCCTTTGAATTGAAATTAAAATCTATATTTTCTTCTTTTATTAAGTTGTTTGTCAAATATTTTAAAAATGGAGAAACTTTTTCTATTGTAATAGCTTTACTTAAATAATTATAAATCATGCTAAATTGCCTTCCATAAATAAATCGTATCAATGGCTTATTTTTATAGGCTTCTAATTGAACTTTTTTTAATTCTTTTAATTGTTTTTTTAAATTTGATATAGTTTCACGATAATTTTTTCCTAATCCTGAAAAATTAGATTTAAAATCTTTTATATTAATTTGAATATTTATTTCTTTTGGATAACCAATCATATATATTTGATGTAAGAAATCATGAATATTGCATATTTCTGAGACTCTTTTAATAAAAATTTTATTATTTTTTAAAATTTTTTTTTCCTCTTCATCACCTTTTACTTTTTTTGTCAATTGAGCTCTATCTCTTAATTCAAGAAGAGAATCCATATCAATTTTATTTTCTATAATTTTTTTTTTATCCTTGTTTTCCTTATCTTCATTGGAATCATCATAATATTTTCCATTAAAAAATTCATTTTTAACATTTTTTAAAATAAATATTGATTTATGACATATTAATGATATTTTTTGTTTAGAAGCTTCAGATTTATCTAAACCATAAAAAAATAAATTTTTTAATTCTTGGTAATTGTTTACATATTTAGCAAAATATATTTCCATATTTTTATAATTTCCTATTGTTTTAATAAAAGAGTTTACTATATCTGAGTCATTCATATCTTTAATAGTCTGAATAGTTCCTATTTTATTCATTATTTCAACACATTTTTCAAGATCTAATACATCATTTGTACTTAAAAACCCATTATCCATTTCTCCTACTAATTCCTGTAATTTACGACAATCATCAATATTTCTTTCAAGTAAAAATTGTACAGAATCTGGCTGCTCTTTTAATTTCATTAGAATATTTATATAATTATTATCTTTATAGTCTTCATTATATAATATACCAATATCAATATTATATTGTTTTAAGATTTTAATGGCCTCTAAAATAAATTTTTCCAATTTTATAATATCAGAATTCTTTAAATTTAAAATTATTTCTTCTAATTTTTTGTATAATACATCTTTTATTGCTCCTATTTTATCAATGAATATAGAAATTGCTTTTGCAATATTATATATATCTTCTTTTTTAGATAATGTTATCATACTTTGAATTATATCATTCTTATTACATTCTGAACTATTTATATCAATTTTAAAAATATTAATTAATAAATCAAATTCTTTGATAACTTCATTTTCCTTTTTACCTTTTATAGAATTAATACAAATATCTAAAGTTTCTTTGCTCAATGCACTGAGTGCTTGCTTGGTAAAAATATTTTTTAATTTATTAAACTCATTTTCTGTTTGATTAATAATCTCAATATCTTTCTTAGAATTTTCTTTTTCATTTTCTAATATATTAGTAAAAAATAAACTTGTACTCATTAACTCTCTTAGTTGGGCTTTTTCTTTATAAGTATTTATTAATTGTTGGTATTGATCTTTATTTTTTTCTTCATAGCAATAATTTAAATAACCTGTATTTATTTTTTCTATAATATCACCTAAAATTTTAATATTTTCTTTTTCTTCATCATAAAGATATTTTCTCAAATCATTATACACCAAATTCAAATCTTTTCTAATTGTTTCTACTTCATTGATATAATCATCTATTTTTTGTTCAAGTTTAGATGCTAAAATATCATCATCTAAACTAATTATTAATAATTTTTTCTTCAATTCATCTTTTTTATTATTTGAATAAAAAAGATTTATTTCACTATAATAAATATTTCCTTCTTCTATTTCATTTTGTAAACTACTTATTAATTGAATACTATTTTTTATATATTCTGTAGGTCTAAATTCATTTTCCAATAATTTTCTTTCAATTAAACCTTTAAATAATTTTATATTTGGTGTTTCTTCTAATTCAAAGAATTCTTCTCTTTTAATCACATATTTATCAAAATTTTCTAAAATGTTAAAACGTATAGAAGGACAATTATCTATTAATTGTAATAAAGTTAGAGGATCTGCATTATTCGCATTTTCAATAAAAAATTTAGTAATAACATCTTTCATATGACTAGAAATATTTTTTTCCAGCAATTTTAAACATACTTTATTAATTACATCTGCATTAAAATTATTTACTAATTTTTTTAAAAATTTTTCCAAATCAATTTTCATTTTATCAGAAAAAAATATTAATTCAACTAAATCATTATAAGAAGATGTATTATTTTTTTTACCTTTTTCTTCATCTATATCTTCATTTTCATCTTCATCTTCAGGCATATAATTATTCTCTAATAAATTAATGTATTTTTCTTGCATTATTTTTATTGCCTTGGAATGAAATGAATTTGATTCATCACTATTACTTAGATTAAATAATTTTAATAAAACTTTAAAATTTTTCATATCTTTAATCATACTAGCTATTTTTTCTAAAAATGTATTGTATTGATTACCAAAAATTACATTCCAATTTATTTCTTTCCATTTTTTATAAAATTCATCATTAAATGTTGAAACATCTAATCCATTTAATATTTCTATAGATTTACTACTTTTATCACTATATGAGCATATTTTATATTTTATTTCTTTATTTATGAATTCTAATATTTCAATGTTTTCTAATTGCTTGTTCTTCGAAAGTTCTAATCCACTTTGATGAATTATATTATCTAAATCTAAATCTTTTGTTTTAACTATTTTTTCAATAGATAGACTTATTTTTTTAAGATAAAATAAATATAGTATATTTTCTTTTTTAAAAGTTTGTATATATTTTTCAAATAATGTTCTTCCAAAAATAATAAATATTATTTTATTATTTGATTTAAGTTGAGAATCTAATAAATTTAAATAATATTTTGATATTTCCTCCAAATTATCTTTATCACTCGGTTTTATAAATTCTTCCATATTAATTAGCTTTTTTTTTGTTTTAGAAGATTGCTTCTTAAATAAATCAGAAATTTTATCAAAATTTTTTTGTATTATTTGAAGGAATATTAAAGCATCTTTATTATATGATAAAGCTATTAATAATTCATTAAAATTAGATGCTAAATTAATTAATTTTTCTATTTGCTCTTTAGATAATTCTATATTTTTAAAAATATTATGCTTTAGTAATATTGGATTTATAACATCTCTTTTTTGTTCATCATTCAAAAGAAGTATAAATTTTTCTTTCATAAAGAAATAATTGAAATATAAAAGTATGGTATAGCAATTTACTTTAAATTTCATTTTATCATTTTCATTTTCAATCAATGATAGTTTATTCTTTATATTTCTAATATAAATATTTAAAATTCTATTTATCTGTTCTGTTGTAAATTTTGTTATTGTTCCTGGCCTAATAACTTTATTAGGATCAAATTCAATTATTAGTTTTATACTAATTGAAGCGTAAAAACATTCCATGAATATTAACAAATAAAAAGATAATTCATATTCTTTTTGAGTTATGATAAATTTAAGAGTTGATGAAATTAAACTAATATTTTCTTCTGATTTATGAAGTAATTTTAATTTTATTTCTCTTAAATATTTAATATAAATTATGAATGTTTCCTGATCACTAAATTTATAATATTGAGGGACAATAGAATTAAGCTTGATATCATATAAAAAAGTATCAAAATCAAGATCTAAATTAAAATCTTTAATATCAATTTTAGTTTCACTATTTTTATTATTTATTTTATATTTAAATTTAATTTTAGATTTTTTCTTATCATCTAATTTAATTTTTGATATTTTAAATCTATATATTGAATATTTATAACTATTATTATCGACTAAAAAGTTATTTTCTGATATTATTTCTAAATCTGATGCAAGATCACTTTTATCTAGCTCAAAATCAGATAGAATATTTTCATCATAATTTCCAATAAAATAAATAAATATTTTTTCTTTTATTTTTTTCTCTGGCTCAACTTGTTTTTCTTCTTCATGTTTTTTTTCATTTTTATCTTCTTCAATTTGTCTTTCAACATGATTTTCTTCAATTTTTTTTTCTTCCTTTTTTTCTTCTTTTTTATCTTTGTCTTGCTTTTCAGGTTTTTCATTTATGAAATTTTCTTCATTTTTGTCATCTTCTTCTTCTATTTTTTCCTGAGGTTGTTGATTATTTTTCTCTTCCTCTTTAATAATTTCCTCCATTAAATGTAAAGATAAATTAAAAATATTTAAAATAAATAATTAATTTAAATAATTATTAATAAATATTTTAAATTAGAAAATTATTTTTAACAATAAATGGGGATTGGGGATTGGGGATTGGGGATTGGGGATTGGGGATTGGGGATTGGGCCCAATCCCCAATCCCCAACACCCCAATCCCAACACCCCA
>Ga0247611_10006209_pt1 | contig 15452 bp, 36 predicted proteins | sample 177DNAGHGhighgp2_FD_192422 | JGI IMG/M metagenome (GOLD analysis project Ga0247611, IMG submission 192422) | Sheep rumen microbial communities from Palmerston North, Manawatu-Wanganui, New Zealand - 1770 DNA GHGhigh gp2 | ecosystem: Host-associated > Mammals > Digestive system > Stomach > Rumen...
TGGCACTATTTGCCAAGCCCACGGACGATCTCCCTCTCCCGCTCGGAGAGCTGCCACTTCTCAGCCGCCGCACGTTCAGCCGCCGCACGTTCAGCCGCCGCACGTTCAGCCGCCGCACGTTCAGACAGGAGAAAAGCAGATCCAAATATAGCCTTGTCCTTCTCCTTCATCGCGTCCAACGTGCGGATGTGCAGGCTCTCTCCGCGTGTGACGGCATAGTCCTGCCCGTATTTCGACAGCCAGCCAAGTTTCGCCCCGGTTATCACTTCGTCCGGGAACTCATACTTGGGCATTTGCACGTGCATGGCCTTTTCGTTCTCGTCGTTCGCCGCGTCGATAGCCGCATACAGCTTGGGAGCCGTCCTCGCGCAAATGTCGCCGCCCTCCATGTTCGTTACAAAGCTGGTGGAGACGCTCGCGCCGTTTTCATATGTCACGCCTACGCACAGCGCGACGGCGCAGGTCTTGTGCCGCCCAGCATAGCCCAGCACGTTCAGCCCCGGCGCGAACAGGAAGAAGGGAATGCCATTTTCGTTGTAGTAGTCCACGATCTTCGCTAGGATGGAAAAGGGAGGGTTGTCCACGACCACGCTGCCCGGCGGGTATGTATACCGCTCATAGTCGCCGCCCGGATAAAACGGGCGCACGAACGCAGAGCGCGGCACGTTGTACTCGCTGGCCACCCAATCGGCCACGGCATCGTAGATGTTGTCCTGGGTGTAGCAATCGTCGGTGGTCTTCTTCGCTTCGAACTTGTCGAGGAACTCGTTGTATTCGTCGTTGCCCTCTTCGCGCGAGGTGTCGTGCCTGTCCTCCCGGTCGAACCAGTCCGTGCCTTGCTTGTGCATTTCAAACTCCAGCCCGCTCAGATCCACGCCCTCAATCTGCAGCGCGGCAATCTCCTCTTCCAGTTTGCCAAAGTCCCACGCCGACAACTCAGCCGTGCGGTTGTGCCTGATGGCATACTCCCTGCGTTGGGTATCGGTCAGGTGGTCAAGGCGAATGCACGGCACGCGCTCAAGCCCCAGTTCCTTCGCGGCAATCTGCCGCCCGTGGCCTTCCACGATGATGTTCTGGTCACCCCACACGGCAATCGGGTCATTGAAATTATCCTCTAGTATGCTCTGTTTGATTTGCTCAATATCATCAGGGGCGTGTTTTCTGGTATTATGTTCATACGGCGTAAGTTCATCTGGCGAAAGATATACGATTTTGAGGTCTGGGGCATCATTCTGCATACCCATTTGTTTCACTCCACTTCCTTCTGGCTTTGTATGGCGTTTTTACGATGTCATCAAGGCTCCAGCCATGCTCATACCTTAATTTTACTGTGTTCTTAGGCAACATCGAATAATCTGCCAATTCAGACAGAGTCATACTTTTCCCATCGTAATCAATTCTGACGTTTGAACGCCGATTATTCGCCTGTTGCTTAAGCGTGACCCACCTACAGTTGTCTGGCGAATACCCTTTGCTATTATCGATACGGTCTATAGTCAAGTCAGACCTATAGCCATGATTTAGTGCCCATGCTCTAAATGCTAGGAAGTCTTGTTCCCATTCTTTGCACATCGTAACATGGCTATACTCTGGATGGCTTTTTAGCCGACGTTTAATAATCCAATAGCGTTTGAATAGCGGGTCATCGCCGTAGCCTCTGGCTTTGTGATACCAACGCCCGCCAGAGCAAGCCGGACATTGCGCCTTTGCTTTTAGAAAGCCTCCCGTGCGCCAACTTCTCAGGCCGCACTTCTTGCATTCAAGGTCGTAATATGTCGTACTGCGTTCTGTCCTTGTGCCGTGAATGATATGCCCAGCTTTCTCCTGCATATCCTGCTCCAATCTCTGCCCCATTTGAGTATCGGCATAGAAAAGGCGCGGGTGGAGCAGACCCCCCGCGCCACAGCGTTGCAATCGCCGTCTATGCACTTCAAGCCGTGCGGCAAGAAGTCCTTGTTGACCGTCCTTGCAATGGTGCACCCGGCCCCCACCAGCCACAGCCGCCGAGGTGGAAAAGCGGCGTTGTTTGTGGATGCTCCCGCGCAGCTAGGAAGGAAGGTCAGGAACTAGCCGCGCACTCCAAATCGTGTGGACAAAAAAGAACAGGCCGCATCTCTGCCGCCTGTCCATGTTCGTATGATACCATCAATCGACTGCGTTTGCGTCACCGTTTTCTCCGAATATCATCGCCACGGCCTTTTCTGCTCTCCCTGCCGCGTTCACGATCAGCCGCTTGTCGTTCTGCAAAGCCTTGAGCCAGTTCTGGATATACGCCGCGCTGTTCCGAATCGTTCCGCTGGTCTCAATCCCCAGCTTGCACAGGCACGCCGCCGAGCCGATTTCCGCGACCAGTTCCTCCTTGCTGTAGCTTTCGCTCCCGAACGCGGCCTCAAGGGCGTTCTCAGGGAAGCGGTTCAGCCTGTCCTTGTGGCCCGTGCTGTGCGTGGCCTCGTGGAACGCCGTGCTGTAATACTCCTCCGCGCTCTTGAACTGCTCCCAATGCGGCAGGACGATTTCGTCCGTGCTGGGTCGGTAGTACGCCCGGTCTCCGACCACCCGGTGGAACTGAACGCCGCTCCGTGTCAGATAGGCGTTGAACGCCTTTTCAGCCGCTTCAATCGGCTCGTTGTAGTTCTGCACAGGTACGCCGTGCGGCTCGATGCCCTCGCAATCCTCCACCCGGAACACGTTGTAATAGCGCAGGATGGGAACCATCTTCATCACGATATTGCCCTTGCTGTCGGTCTTGATATGCCCCGCGCCGTCCCTGTCCTCGTACTGGTTGACCTTCCAGAAAACCACCATGTGCGCTTTACTGCCCTTCTTGACCTTGCCGCCGCGCTCGTTGCATTGCTTCATGCTCATCCACTCGCCATCGCCGCCGAGAAGAAGCTGGTTCATGAGGCTGTACGGCTTCTGCGTGACGTAATTCCTAGCGCCTCCTGCCATGCCCGCCCACGGCTTTTCCCACGGGATGATTCCCTGCTCCAGCATACCGATGATGCGGTCGGTTACTGCCTTGTAGATGTCGAATGCCATGCCCTGTACCTCCTGTATGAATGCCCTCGTAACCTCCGGGGCGGGGCATGAATCAGTAATTGGTAGCCTCGTAGATTGCGACATCACCCTTCATGTCTGATCTCCCATATACCAATCCCCCACATAGAGGAAGCGCCAGAGCCCCTCCTCTTCTTCGCCGCAACATGGACATGATTTGTCCTCCAGTTCGCGTAAGATGTCGAGCACGTCTTCGGAAGACATCGTCTCACTGATCGGAAGGCGTATCCCCGATTCGCACTTGCGACACATGAACACGAGCGAACCAAACGAACCTTTATTTGTCTTCGCCATGCGTTTCCCTCCTTTTTCTTTCTTAATATCCGAAATGCACCACTTCGAACGCTGTCCTGTCCTCTGGCGGCAAACTGGACAATAGCCCGTGGAGTAGTTTCACGCGCCACCAGCAGTCGTCCTTGCTCATCTCCTTCTCTAGCCATTTGATGACATCATCAACGCTTGCGGCCTTCATGTGCTCGCCGTAGCAATCGGTGTCGAATTGCGTGTTCCTGTCATCGGCGTACAGCTTGTAATCGATGTCCCGCTTGAATAGTTCCCTCCAACCGTTTCCGTACCCCATCTTGGACAAGTCGATCTTTGCCACATCTTCAGCCCAAATAACCTTCTTCCCATAACGGTGAAGCGCGACCAAGTACGCTCTGCTTTCGTATCCCATCGTTGTACCTCCTATGCCCTCTATTATGCTTAAACTGAGAACCGGGTCATACGCTCAAGCAGAGCCGCCTTGCTGGCCTCCGTATGTGTGATGTAGCAGTTTGTTGCCAGTTGCGAACAGGTGTCGCGCTCGATGCTCAGCACGCGCCAGGAACCGCCCTTGTAAACGGCCCAGAACTGAGTGCTCTCAGGCCTCCACTTGTATGCATTAGGGAACTTCTGGTCGTTGAGGTCTACGTGGACTTGGACGCCTTCCATCGCCTTCTTGGAAATCCCCAGCGTGGTCTCAATGCGGTCAAGGGCCTCGACGATTTCCTCGCTGGTGATGGTGCGGACTTTGGCGCGTTTCTGCACCTCGTCAAGGATTTCATCCAACTTCGCTCGGGCTTCAGCGTATTCATGTTTTGCCTCCTCTAAGGCCTTGTTCGCGGTTTCGTGCCGCTCCGGGGAATACCAGCGAGCGTCCTTGTTGCTCTCGAATTCGTTATTGCGCTTGGCTTGCTCAAGGGTGTGCAGGGTCTTCATCGCGTCTTTCAGGTTGATGGGCTTCATGGTGATTTCCTCCTTGCATTTCTGCCGGGGTTTAGCCGCCCCGGCCACGGCTTATCTTTCTCAGAACGCCCAGCGAAGTTCCACGGGCTTCCTCTTGGTGTCGATGCACTCCGTATAATCGAAGTCGTAGTCATAACCAAGGTCGAGGCTATGTCCGCTCTGGTAGATTTCGCTCAGGGCTTCATCGCTCAGTTCGGCGATCACGGCCTTGCCTGTGCGAATGTCAACGTCCACCATGTCAACGTATTGGATGTGGTAGTAGCAACCGTTCGGGGTCTTGGTGAAACCAGCGCGGTCTCGAACCAGCATCTTCTTGATGTTCGGCTTGCGAACTGGCTTGTACTCAAGCGCCTTGCGATTCAAGGTTTTGATGAACTCCTGCTTGCTCAGGTTGGTTGCCATGTACATCGGCTCGATGATGTTGTCGTAGGTTTCATTGGTAACTTCGTATCCGGCCATGGCCTCAAATTCGTGCTTCATCATTGTGGTTTACCTCCTTGATTTCGTTCCCCCTTGGTACGCCTTTATTATAAATGTTTTCATTTGGAAAGTCAATAGGATAATTCAATAATTCCGTTATTTAATATAAGTTTAATATTTGCTTTCTCAACGAAATCATGATATAATCCCGGCAGGAGGTGGGATCATGGACATCCCGATGAAAATTCGTCTAGCAGAGACATATGCCAAGATCACGGAGGCTGAATTGGCAAGACGGTTTGGGTGCAATAGCCAGCAAGCGTTTATACAGCGGATGAAGACGGGCAAATTCACGTCGGAAGAACTGGAGCAGATAGCAAAGTGCCTTGGCGCGGAATTTGAGTACCATTTTGTCTTCCCGGACGGTACGCGCATATAAGCAGAAGCCCCAGCATTAAGCCGGGGCTTCTCCATTCCGCATCTCCCGCAGGATGTAGTAAAATCGTCTCCGCATCTCAAAAAGTTGGTTGATGCCGCAGGGCGGCTCCATGTCAGCTTTGACCTTCCGCGCCCCGTCCCGTGTCGTTACTACCCGCAGGATGTACGGGGCCATTACATCTCCATCTCCTGCCATCCTCGCGGCCTTCTCGATCATCCGCACGTCGTTGAGCAGCTTCTCCCGCTTCGCCATCTGCGAGAACACCGGGTCGCTGGTCTGCCCCTGTCCATGCGGCAAGAACGTACCGTACTCCACCCCGTTGACGTGGTAGGTCGCCGGGGCCGGGGTGGAAATCCGCATGGTGAGCAGGTCAGCGGCCTCCTGCTTCTTCCGCTGGTACTGTAGGCAGAAGTAGGACAGTTCTTTGTACTCCTCCCACGTTATGCCGTACTTGTCCAGCTTCACGGGCCTAGTCGATGCCGCCATTACTCGGCCCCCTCATGCGTCGTGGTCACGCTCAGGATTGGCGTTCCCGCCCGGAGATTGCTCGCGATCAACGCTATGTAGCCCTTGGCAATATCCTCCGTGGTAATGCCGAGCAGGGTGTCATCATCACCACCCATGTTGATGTACAGCGCAACGCGTTCCTGCTCTTCGCTCTGCATATACACGTCTGCCGCCCGATCCAGATTGACCAGCATTTCGCCGTTGATGTCCAGCCACATTAGCGTTCGCCTCCCCAGTAATATCGCGCGTAGCTTGTCGGCTCCCCGTAGCGGTTCAAAGCCGTCTCCCGGCCCGTGCGGATGGGATAGCCGCCCTTGCGTAGGTCGTTCACGCGGGAGGCCAGACGGGCGATGCCGTACTCGTTGTATGCCTCCCGCTGTGTGATGCTCCCATACCGCTTGAGGTGGGTCAGGATGCGGTCGCGCTGGGTGTCCGTTCTGCTCATAGGCGTTTCCCTCCATGCCTGTACGGCCTCGTCATGTTGTAGGCGTGCTTCAACTCCATTATTTCCTCGATGTCGATACTGTGCGCCTTGAGCCATCCCGCCACGATGATGATGGCCCCGCGCAGGGTTCCCGGCTCCAGCCTGTCCGGGTCGAGGTCATATGCGTGTACGACCATGCTGTGTAGACGCTCAATCAGCGACGGGAGCGGCATATGCGCGTCCTCGGCATCAATCGCCGCGCACCAACGCCAGCGGTCAGGAGCGTCCTGCGGGACGATGGTCGCGAGGTAATCCAGAATGCGGATGCACCCGTCCACCAACTCCACGGCAATGCCCTCAGGCTTGCGCATGGAATCTTTAATGCGGGCGATATCCTCCGTCCTGCCCCAGACATCCGTGTCCGACCATACCATCGGTCTCCCGGCCCGGAACTCCTCCAATGCCTCCGACCACTCGCTGTGGATGAGGCTTGCGACCTCATCCACCGTTCGCGGCTCATCCCACCAGCCATGCTCAACGGCATTCAAGTGGATTTCCCTCGCCCATTCATTCAACGGCTTCTTCATCGTCTGCCCTCCTAGAACGGAATTTCCTCGTCGTTGATCTCGGTGAACTGCCCCTTCTGTGCGGGCTTCTCGGTCTTCTCTCGCGGGTCAAGGAACTCAACCTCGTCAGCAATGACCTCGGTGATGTACCGCTTGGAGCCGTCCTGCGCATCGTAGGAGCGGGTCTGCATGGCCCCCACGATAGCCGCCTTGCTTCCCTTGTGGAGGTACTTGTGGCAGAGGTCAGCCAACTGCCGCCACGCAACCACGGGGATGAAATCGGAATCGTGGGTGCCGTCCGCATTCTTCACGCGCCGCTGTACGGCGATGCGGAAGGTGCAAACGTTGTGCCCCTGCTGGGTGGTGCGGATTTCCGGGTCAGTAGCCAGGTTGCCGATGAGATACGCCTTGTTCATGCTTCATAATCCTCCTTATACTGTCTTTGGTCACGAAAGGCCTGTTCGTATGTAAGCCCTGTCCAATCCAGAATTTTGTCTATCGCGTGCTTGGGCATTGGCTCCGTCATCGCTCCACGCGCCCCACCCTTTAGCCACTCTCCCAGCGTCTCTGGGCATACGCGGCAGATTCGTGCGGCCTCGGCTATCGATGCCCCGGATTGGATGAACCACTCTCGCAGGCCTGGATAGACGATTTTGTTGAACGTCCTCTCCTGCATCAGGTTTCTACCAGTCCCTTTATAGTGTCGATAGATCGTGTTGGTGATGGTCGCTGAACTCCTGCCTGTACGGCGGGTAATCTCTGCCATTGATAGTCCCGCCTCATATGCCCTTACGATCTCGCCTCGCTCCCGCTGCCCCATGTACCAGCGTTTGCATTCCGTCCCTGCCTCCATCGCTTGCGGAGTTCTTTTATTAGGCATGGTCTTCCTCCTTCACGATAGCCGCCACGCGCTCCTGAACGGCTTTTGTGCGCATGAGTTTCTTTACGGCCTCCTTTACTGCGGCTTCGATGATTACCTCTTTGTTTTCCTTAAGGAACACGTCGAAACGTTCGATAAGAAACTCCTGAAGGCCAGAACGTTGATTCGGATCGGTTTCTTTACTGCGCCAACCGCCGTGATAAAACATCGTCTTCTCAATATCGTCCTTGATATCACCGATGATCTGCCGTGCAGCCTGTTCCTCGACAATGCGCTTAACGTTGCTGGTATCGAAATCGAACGAGATGTTCATGATATGCTCCATTAGTCTTCCTCCATCCTCGCGCCGCAGTTCGGGCAATAGTTGAATATCTCGTGCGGCATCCCGTAATTGCTCCCGCACAAATTGCAGAACCAGCTCGTCCCCAAAAGGTACGGTTTTTTAATCCACCTACCACGCTTCGGCTCCTGCGCCTTCAACGGACACCATTCCGGCCTGCCATCTTCTTCACAATCATTCACATACCCGCAGAAATTCTCCGGCATTGCATGGCAATACATATAACCCCCTTGAGAGAACCTACACTCAACACAACTCTCAGGCATCGGCATATCAATCTGAATCATTCCCACTTCACCGCCTTTCCGCACACGTCGCACTTGTAGTCTTTCCGCGCTTTTCGCTGCTCCGTTCTGGAAAATTCAAGCATGGTCTTCCCCCATTCGCGCCCCGCACGTCGGGCAGTAGGCTTCGCGGATAACCGTTCTGCGTCCGCATAACGAACAATGGTAAACAACGTGAGGCTTGTACTCCGGGTCGCCTAAATCGTCGTACTTGCCCGTCCAATGAGTTGCCGTCCAGCCTTCCCACCTACCCTGCTTCGGCTCCTCCTTGAGCAGTGCGAGGTCTATCTCGTCCATATCATCAACCTCGTCCATTGCCTCATGCCAATCGCATTCTCTGCGGCAAACGTGTACGCCGTCCGAATCGGGGCACAGTTTACAATGGGTATCCATCTTCTCCAAGAGCGCGTCTGCGTCAATCAGCCTCATGGTCTTCCTCCTCGTGCTTCTTCATCCGTTCCCACTCCATGCGTTTCATCACCCTCAGCGCCACCGTAACTACCCACAGCACCCCACAGGCGATGGCGTTGAGCAACATTTCTAAGTTGGTCATTCTTCCTCCTTCATCGCCCGTTCCTTCTCGGGCTTCCTCATCCGCTTCCGTTCCGCGCGCTTCATCTTCGCCCACCCTTCATGGTTGTTCGCCCAGCACGCGAATCGGCGGTCGAACTCCGAGTAGCACCACTTCCTGAGGCCCCGGAACGTGTCAGCGCGTTTAACCATTTTCTCACCACCATCCCCGCCAGAACCACCAGGCACATCGCTAACGTCCCGCCGACGATGGCGTAGAACAACATCGCTGAGTGGGTCATCAGAGTATCCTCCTTGGGAATCCCTGTCTCTGTCGAACTATCTGGTAAACCTCTTCCGCGCACGATTCGCAAAGGTCGAATGTCTCTTTGCGAATTTCGCTCACAAATTGCACTGGTTCACAATCCTCCGCAACGTTTATTTCGCACGGATATTGAAAGGTCACCTTGCTGGGGATCTCTGCGACCGCTCCGCACTTATCGCACTTTAGGCATTTCATCATCCCTGCCTCCAATCGCTTAACTGGTCAGTTCAATTTCCTCGGCAATTCGCACCCGAACGCCAGTTCGTAAACATCCTCTGCGCATTTCCTGCACAAGTCCACAGAAGTTTCACACGGGTGGCACTGAATTTCTTGCTCTACGGTGATCACAACCTTCCTTGCAAGTGGGATGATCTTGCCGCATTTGTCGCATTTGCAAACTATCATTGCCCCTGCCTCCAATCGCACCAGTTCTTCGCCGTCAGCACAGCCCAGTAAATCGCCACCAGCCACCACGCGTTCTGCCGTAGCACCTGCCCCACGAAGACCACGGCGGCGATGACCATGAGGGCGAGGACAAGGCGGCGGCTCCAAAGACGGTAATCAATCATGCGTGTACTGCCTCCTTCAATGCCGTCAGGTCTGCAATCAGGTCTGCCAGCTTATCGTATGTGTAGGTCGTGATTCCCAACGTGACCTCGCGCTTCTCTTGGTCAGCCCGGTAGCATCCCGCCGTGCCGCTAAAGTCCAGCACCATGTTTGTGACCTTGAGCCGCCCCTTCTCGTCTGCGATAGGCTTCGGCTCGGCCTCTGCCTTCTTCGCCTCGATGTGTGCCTTGCAAGCGGCATAATCCTCCGGGGATAGCACCGGGGATGTCGCGCTCTGACCTACCGTCGCAACGCCGTACTTGTGATGGATGTGCGTGCTGCTTGGCTTGCCGTCATTCCTGCCGATGTAGCGGAGGATGGTCTGCGTGGTCACGTCCAACTGCGCGGCAATCTCGCTATTTTTGTAGCCGCGCCTCCGCAACTCCAACATCTCCTGCACGCTGACCTCGTCAATCAGCTTCCGTGTCCTGATGTACTGCCCTGCCATGTTCTGTACCTCCTTGCAAATATCGCTCAATTTCTCTTGATGCTGCCTCCCACCCCCGGCATACGCACGCCGCATAGCCTTGCCGAAGGAGGCTGTCTATCCATGCCGCTTGCTCTGGTGATACCCTCCCTCCCTTGGTGCGTTTGAGTTCGATGTACAGCCCATGAGAGCCGCCACGCGCAACCGGGAGGCAAAGGTCGGGGACACCCTTGCGAAGCCCCTCGGCCCTCATTCGCGCCCCCACGCGCGGATCGCGCTGGCCCTCGTTCGGGATGTGGTAGAGGAGCGCCAGTTCCGGGTAGCGGCCTCGGTTGTACGCCGCCCACCGCATGAGGGCTTTCTGCTCGTCGCTCTCAGTCGGGATTCGCTCTGTCATCGCACCCGGTTCCTCCTCAGCCGTTTTGTCGTTTGCTGTGCTATGTAGTCAGCCCTGAGAGCGAGGTCGCGCCGTAGCTGGTAGCGGCTCTCGCACTCAGACCGGAACGCCTGATACGCTCGGCACTCGCTGTGGCATCCAACGTAGCGGTTCGGGCAGTCCTTGCAAGGTGGTGTCATTCACCCGCCTCCTGCACCCGGTCGAACGGCTCCGCAAAGTCGAGTTCGATGCCCGTCTCCTCAAAGGCCGTCTGGATATCCTCCGAACTCGCTAGGCTGGAAAGCACATCATTGTCCAAGCCCCGCATGAACTGTAGGATGCTCTTGCGCTTCCACCCGCGCTTGCCAAGGCCGCGCACCACGTTGGCGTAGATCGTGCGAAGGGTCTCGCGCCCAGCATCCACAAAGCCCTCGTGGTAGCCCTCATCGCGGGCCTTGCGTATATCATCGCCCGTGATGCCGTTGCGGTAGAGTTTCGCGACTTTCTCCTCCGTGGTCAGCCCCCGGATGTATCGCGGCTGTGATTTCGCCGCCGCTCTGCGCTGTGCCCTGTTCATCGTGTACCTCCTCCAACAAGTTCCTCAAGGCTCATCGGCTTGTACTCGTCAGCCTTGTTACTGTAATCGCGCTGTTCATAATCCCGTGCGGGGTTTGTCTTGCCGCCAGCGGGAGCCTGTTGCCGCTGGGCTTTCTGCTTTTCCCGTGCCGCTCTGGCCTCGCCCACGGTCTTCGCGCCGCTCTTGAGGATATTCTCCAAGATGGCCTTGACGTAACTCCACTTGCGGCAATCGTTCGCGGCGGCTTCATCCAACGCGTAGCGGACGAGGTCATCGCCGAGGTCGGCCCGGTAGCTGGTCAGTTCCTCCATAGCGGTCGGCGATAGGTAGGAGATGCAATCCATGGCATATCCGAAAATCGGGTCGGCTTTGCCCTCGCCATCGCGCCCGCTATAGTCTTGGTCTTCGTTATTGTCTTTGTCTTTGTCTTTGTTATAGTCTTTGTTGGGTTTTTCGAGAAAAGGGGGGGTTTTTGATTCAAAAGGGGCGGATTTCCCATCCGATACCCGTTCTTTTCTCGGCCTACCGCCCTTTGCGCCGTTGGCTTGCGCCTCGGCGTACTGCGCGGCCTCCCGGTCTATCCTGCCAATGATGGTCGGAACATAGTACCGTTCATTCCCTGCTAGGCTCGTTCTTTTCCCGTCTCGGAGATACTCAAGCATCGCCGTCAGGATACGACCGCGCTCCGCATCAGAGAACGCTTCTATTTCGTCCAGCATGTCGGGGTAGACTTTGAAGTACGGCATCATTGCCATCGTTCTATCTCCTTCCCCAAGCTTCCTTGACCTTCGCCGCTTCCTGCGGGTCGGTCGGGATACCGAGTTGCTGGCACTCCTGCACCAGCAGGTCGATGAATCGGCTCATTTGTGCGCTGTCATACACGCTGGAGCCGTAGTACATGGTCACGTTGGAGCATCCCGCAATCCTGCTCGGCTCTACGTCCACTTGCCAACCTACGCCGTTGTGTGACCAGCTTTCGGTCAGCTTCGGGATATCCTGCTTGCGGTAACAGCCGACCACGCTCACGCCGCCCACGTCCCGGATGATTTCCCGGTAGACCTCCGTCTTACCCTTGTGGAGGGCCTCTGCTAGCTTGTCAATGAGCACCCATGCGTAGGCGTTCGCGTCCAGGCTCCTGCGCTCCTTGTACGGCTTGATCTCTACGTTGACCAGCTTGTCCTTCATGCCGTCGAAGGCCTCGGCGAAATCCCCGGAGAGTTCCACCGTCACGCGCTGTCTGCCATTGCGGGAGAGCGTGAGGTCTACCAGATGCCCTATCACGCTCCCGCCTCCCTCAACTTCTGGGCCTTTGCCATAAGCACGTTGTATGTGCGGCGGGTCATCCGCTCAAACCGCTCTCCGTAGAGTTCCTGCGTCCTCCTGCGCCCGTCATCGTCCGGGATTGCGTCCCACAGGTCGGCGCGTTCATCGTCCGTAAGGGGTTCCTCCTGCGCCTCGCTGGGCTTCTGCGTGGGGATAACGGTCTCGGCGGGCTTCTCCTTCCTGACGGGCTTCGCATCCGTCTCGTCTTCCGGAAGGTCTTCCCCGGCGTAGATGTAAAGGCCCAAGCCGTGCCGCGCACAGGCTTTCGTGAGGCTCCTCTGGATGGCCTTGTTCACATCCATGCTGGTCACGTTGGTGAGCGGGATGCTCTTGTTCTTGAAGTCCATCACGGGCAGTTCCTCGATGTGCTCAATGCCATTGATGGTCACGCCCGTCTTCACCCAGCAGGTGTTCCCGTCCGTGAAGTAGTTGACCGGGCCGTAATCGGTGTCGCGCTCATACACGGTGTAGGTGGCATCCGGGAAAAGCTTTTTGACCTCGGCCCACGCCCACGCCCAAGAGAGGTAGGTCAAGCCGTTCTTCTTTTCCGTCTTGCCGTTCACGTTGATTGCGTTCAGCACGTTGAAATAGTTTTCCATGATGCCCTCCTTAAAACCATCCTGCCGCAATGTCGAGCGGGCTGGGGTAGTAGTAATCCGGGTCACTCCCCGGCGTGAAGCCCTCGTCCAACAGGCCCCATTCGTTCATTGCCTTGTCCCGCTTGCGGGCCAGTTCGTCGTACTCGTCCTTGAGGTCGTTCACCAGCCCGGTGTCTCCCTCGTCCTCTGCCATTTCAATCTGCGCGTTGATATCGCTCATGCGGTTCTCGCAATCCTCGGCGATGCTCTCAAGATCGTGCATCCTCGCGTCCTGCCAGTTAATGCCCCTCATTGTCCGTACCTCCTTTACCTTTACGCCATCCACACGGCCTTGAAGATGATGTTGATGAGTGCCAGCAAGATGAACAGCAGCCCCGCGCAAGGTAGCGCAAGCATGATGTCGTTGAAAAGGTCGCTGCGCTTTTCCCGCTTCGCCTTGCCCATTGCGTACCTGGCAATGTTCCTGCGGCGGTAGGATTTCGCCAGCTTCCTGTACTCGGCGGCGGTGGCTTCCGCGCTCTGCGCTCTGCTCATGGCCTTGCGGAGTTCCTGCTTGAGCGCGAGGTTCTCCCGGAGGAGTTCTGCGTCTTCCCTGCGGATGAGTTCCATGTTCTAGCCCTCCCTAGATTTCTATGCCCTTGTGCTCTCTCAACCACTCGTAGGCGGCTGGGATATCAACCAGTAACTTTTCGCCGATTTTGATGATCGGGAAGTCGGCGTACTTCCTGCGGATGTTTCGCAAGGTCTTGGAGCAGACCCCGAAGATTCCTGCGGCTGTCTCCATGTCTGCGAACAGCACCGGGGCCGTGATGGTCATTTGATGTGCACCCAGAGGCTCCCGGAGGAAATGCCAGCGGATTCAATCTGGGCCTCCCGCAAGTCGGTCGAAAGTTTGTCGATGTCCTGCACGTAGAGGGAAATCGAACGCTCCCTGCCGTAAAGCACGACCTCGATGTCCACGTCCCCTTCGAAGGTCTTCTTGATGTCGTTGAGTGTCATTGCTCGTACCTCCTTGTCTATGCCCTAGTCCAGTAGGTCTTCGATGGTGCACCCGTAAAGCTTGGAAAGCTTCACGAGGTTTTCCGCGCGGGGTTTCGTCTTACCAGATTCCCATTGGGCTACAACCACGCGGTGAACGCCAAGCCTCGCGGCGGCTTCATCCTGCGTATATCCAAGAAGAACGCGCCGTCTGGCGATGGGGTTCGCGCGATAGGTGCGCGGGTGGTTCCTGCCGTCCATTGGCTACCTCCTTTCGTTTTTCCCTTGGTTATGTATATATTATATAGCCTGTGGGCTACAAAGTCAATAGTTTTTTAGTCCTCAGGCTATTTTTTTTTGTAAAATTTATGCTATAATGTAGCCGAAGGGAGGGCTACATATGGCAAGCTTTGGGGAGCAGATTCGGAAGTACAGAAAGGCAAAAAAGATGACACAAGATGAGCTTGCGGAAGCGGCTGGCCTTCACCGCGTAACGCTGGCAAATTATGAGACAGGAAGAAAAGACAATCCAAGCGCAGAGAATGTAGCCGCAATTGCATCGGCATTAGGCGTATCGATATTGCAATTAGTCGGTGAGGAATCCGTATCTAGAACGCCAGAATTAAGCGATGCGGATGTGAAGTTCGCCCTGTTCGGCGGGGATGCCGCACGAATAACCGATGAGCAGTTTGAGGAAGTAAAGCGGTTCGCGAAATACATTGCACAACGGGAGGCCGGGAAATGACTACAGCGCAGCTCTACGAACGCGCCGCGTCTGAGGGCTACGAAGTGCATAAGGGGGATTTCCCCGAAAATACATCATTTTGTGTCGATCTAGGCGCGGCAGGATGCCATATAGCCATGAACGACGGAATACCAGAACGGCTTGAACGAGTGTGCCTTGCGCATGAACTCGGGCATTGCGAACGGGGAGCATTTTATAACCGTTGGTCGAAGTTCGACCTCCGAGAACGGTGTGAACGGAAAGCCGACAAACGGGCATTTGAACTGCTAGTCCCGGAGGAAGAACTCGACTACGCAATCTCGCAGGGATATTGCACGTTCTGGGCATTAGCCGAGTATTTCAACGTGACGGAGCGATTCATACGGAAAGCAGTTGCGCACTATAAAGGCGAAGAATGGTAGGCATAAAAAAATGCCCCGGCGAGTGGGCATAGATCCTCGCCGGGGCGGGTGTGTCCTGCGGGAGGGCTATCCCGCAAGGAGGTACAACTGGATTATATCACAAACCTACCCGGAGCGCAAGAGGAAAGGAGGGCGAACATGAAGCGGGCGAAAAATGGCATGGGGTCTATTCGCAAGCGGAAGGACGGCACGTGGGAAGGGCGGTACACTACCCCGGATGGTCGCCAGCGGTCGGTGTATGCCAAGGACAGCAAGGCCCTTGCCACGAAACTGCGTGAGGCACAGAGCAAAGCCGCAAGCGGCCCGTGGCGTGAGCCGTCCCGAATGACCGTTGCCGAATGGCTCCCCATATGGCTGTCCGAGTACAAGAGCGCAAGAAGCCATCACACGCGCGAGGCCTACGCCGTGTACTGCAAGCACATCCCCGACCATCTAGGCGAT
>Ga0247611_10006210_pt1 | contig 15451 bp, 10 predicted proteins | sample 177DNAGHGhighgp2_FD_192422 | JGI IMG/M metagenome (GOLD analysis project Ga0247611, IMG submission 192422) | Sheep rumen microbial communities from Palmerston North, Manawatu-Wanganui, New Zealand - 1770 DNA GHGhigh gp2 | ecosystem: Host-associated > Mammals > Digestive system > Stomach > Rumen...
AATATGCATTCATAGATTCAGCTGTTAATCCTTTTTCAATGAATGCATATTTTTCATTCCAAGTTTTTAAATTATTGAATGCTTGTGCTTTTGAACCAGCTAAAAGCTCATTAATTTCAGCAATTAGTTTAGAGAATTCTGGTACGAATTCAACTACACCTTCAGGAATAATTGCAACACCATAATTCATTCCCTTATTAGATCTAGCTACAACAGAATCAGCAATGTTATTAGCAATTTGAGATAATGACATCTTCTTTTCTGCAACTTCTTCAGAAATTAAACAAATATTAGGTTGAGTTTCTAAAGCACACTCTAAAGCAACATGTGATGCACTTCTACCCATTACTTTAATGAAATGCCAATATTTTTTAGCTGAATTACAGTCTCTTTGAATATTACCAATTAATTCACTATAAGTTTTAGTTGCAGTATCAAAACCAAATGAGCATTCAATATCATCATTCTTTAAGTCGCCATCAATTGTCTTAGGACAACCAATTACTTGTACACCAGTCTTTTCTCTAGCGAAATATTCAGCAAGAACAGCTGCGTTAGTATTTGAGTCATCTCCACCAATAATAACAATCGCAGTAATGTTATGCTTTTTACATACTTCAGCTGCTACTTTAAATTGTTCTTCTGTTTCAAGTTTAGTTCTACCAGAACCGATGATATCAAATCCACCAGTATTTCTATATTGATTAATAAAATCATCATCGAAAACAACAAAATTGTCTTCAATTAATCCAGATGGACCACCCTTAAATCCTAATAATACATTATCGTTATTAGTAGCCTTTAAAGCATCATATAAACCAGATACTACATTGTGTCCACCGGGTGCTTGACCACCAGATAGAATTACACCTACAACTTGCTTCTTAGCCTTAGATGTATTCTTTCCCTTTTGGAATGTTATTTCATTTTTACCATATGTGTTAGGAAACAATGCTTTAATCTTTGCTTGATCTTTTACAGATTCAGTAGGTAAACCTTCTTTAACACAGATTTCTTCAATACCATTTCTTAACATACCAGGTAATTTTGGCTGATATTCATATCTAGCCTTTTGAAGTGGTGATAATTTCATAATATATCAAATCTCCTTAATTTTATATTTAACGATTTTATCATTTATTAATTTTTAGAATAGATTATCGTTACACTATTTTGATTATATCAAAAATAGGTTATTTCTTCAACTTTATTTCATTATATAATATTTAAATATTATGTTCTTTTAAAAATACAATTAATTCATCATAAGGAATAGGCTTTGAAAAATAATAACCTTGAATATATTCAACACCTTGTTCTTTTAAATAATTCAATTGTTCTTCTGTTTCTACACCCTCAAAAACAATACTAAAGTTAAGATTATGTAACATATTTACGTTACTTTCTAGTATTTTCTTATATCCTTCATTCTTATTTGAATTCCATAAGATTGATTTATCAATTTTAACAATTGTAAAATCCATTTCATAAATAGATGAAATATTAGATACACCTGTTCCATAATCATCTAATGAGAACTTAAAGCCAAAGCTCTTTAAATTATCATATGTTGCCTTAAAATCATTTTTATCTTTATAAGCTGTAGATTCAGTTATTTCTAGATTAATTTGATTAGGCTTAATATTATGTTCCTTTAGAATATTATCAAATCTATTATGTAAATTTGGTAACATACATTGAATAGGTGATAAATTAACTTCAATAAATTCTATACCTAATTTTATTAATTCACCTTTTTCTATATCTTTACATACAATTTCAAGAATTCTTTCACCTAATTCTTTTATCATTCCTGTTTTTTCAGCTATTTTAATAAATTCATCAGGAGGTATAAATCCTAAGAATGGATCATTAATTCTAGCTAAAGCTTCACAAGAATGGAAGTTATTCTTTTTTGTATCAAATATAGGTTGATAATAAACCATTAATGTATTATTATCTAAGGCATTCTTAATAGCTTTTTCAACATCTGTATTTCTCTTAATAAATCCTAATGATTTAGAATTTAATAATGTTATACCAGGATTACTAGGTATTCTATCTATTACTGCAACAAAATCATTTGCACTTTTAGCATCATTAGGTGATAAAAGTGGGATTATATCTATATCTAAATTATTATCTAATTTAGTTCTCATAATATCATAAATGTTTGAAACCTTTAAATCTGATGTATTAAATGTTACAAACGCGAATACTCCACTATTAACGTAATAAACCATATCATTTCTTTTAATAAAACTCTTTAATAGTTCAGCTATAGTTTTAATTAATTCTGTAGTAGCATTTATACCATCATAAACAACTCTACTGTTATAATCTGCAATTTTTACTAAAATAACTCTAAATGTAAATTTAGCTCTTGAATATTGATCAACATCCATTACAAATGTATCAAAATTAAAACAATTAGATTTCTTATCAATTAATTGATTTTGATTTTCAACATTGCCACCAATCATAATAAGACCAAGTGATGACATAAATAATTCAAGCTTAACACTTGGTAATACTAATTGGACTATTACACCAATTAAAACGAATAAAACATAAATTATAATATCAACGAATTTTTCTTTACCAAGGGCAAGTCTATATTTAACAATATAATAAAATGCAAATGCTATATAAATAGCCGCGGCTACATATTCAATTAAAATACCATTACCTCTATGGTAAATATATTCCCCTGTTACCTCATCTAAAGTAAAACTAAATGAAAAATAATTACTGAATGGATTTAATATTAAAACAATATAAAATATTACAACTGGTAATGTTAATATTAATAGCTTTATTTTCCCAATATCATACCATTTACCAACTAATTCAACTGTAAATATCGCAAATAATAATGGAAATAAAACATGTATTGAATGGTAAATATACATTACTGTATATTGCATTATCAAATTTGAATCAAAGAATGATCCAATCAGTAAAGCACCTGTACATACTATTATGTCTATATTTAATAGCATTAAAATTCTATTCTTTTTTCTTCTAAATCCTTTTCTGATGAGCATAATCATAAAAACGAACGCAATTATTAACGCTGTAATATAAAAAACTTGTTTCGTATCCATAATTAATTCACCTCACTATTGCGTAATTATACCACATATGTGAAATAATATCCACCAAATCAATATAAAAAAGACTAGTATTATTCACTAGTCTCTTCCATTATTATTTTTTCTTGGAAAATCTTATCAATAAAATCAATCATTTCATCAAATAATACTTCTTTATTTGTTCTTCCCATATTTAAATTTATCTCAACTCTACCCTGATTATAGCTTAATTTAATATTAGGATATTTAGTTGATAAATCAAATAAAGCAAGCCCATCTATTTGATTTTTTAGATTTTCTTTGAATGAGAATCTAATATTATCTTTAACTAAATCAATCTTATCAATACCTATAGTAGATGCTTTATTTTTCATTAATGATTCTTTCATATAAACTATTAATTCATTTGGTACATGTCCAAATCTATCAATTAGTTCATTATTTAAATCATTCATTTCATTAACATCTTTTAATTTATCAATTTTCTTATGAATTTTAATTCTTATATCATCATTAGGAATATATTTTTCGTTGATTGTTCTAGATACAATTGGCTGATTAACAATTTTCTTTTCTTCTTTTTTATTATTGATTTCTTCATCTAGTATTTTCAAATACATATCGATACCAACTGATTCAATAAAGCCTGATTGTTCTTCGCCTAATAAATCTCCTGAACCTCTTATTGATAAATCCCTCATTGCAATCTTAAAGCCAGAGCCTAATTCATTAAATTCTTTGATAGTTTCTAATCTTTTTTCAGCTTCCCTAGTTAATACTTTTCTTGGTTCATACATCAAATAAGCATAAGCAATTTTACTACTTCTACCTACTCTACCTCTAATTTGATACATTTGAGATAAACCTAATCTATCAGCCTCATGAATAATTAAGGTATTTGTATCAGGCATATCAATACCAGTTTCAATTATTGTTGTACAAACTAATACATCATATTCCTTATCAATGAATTTTTGAATTCTTTTTTCTAATTCATCTTTAGTTAATCTTCCATGACCTATACATATTCTAGCCTCAGGAACAAGCTCATGAATATGAGCAGCAACATCCTCAATTGAATCGACTAAATTATATAAATAAAATACTTGTCCACCACGAACTAGCTCTCTTTCAATGGCTTGAGCAATTATTTTATCATTTCTTTCTAAAACATATGTTTGAATTGGGTATCTATTTTTAGGTGGAGTTTCAATCATTGATAAATCCTTCAATCCCATCATAGACATTTGTAATGTTCTTGGGATAGGAGTCGCAGTTAAGGTAATACAATCAACATTTACCTTTAATTCTTTTATCTTTTCTTTATGGGTTACTCCAAATCTTTGTTCCTCATCGACAATTAATAAACCAAGATCCTTATATATAACCTCATTAGATAATAATCTATGTGTACCTATTATCATATCAACAGAGCCTGATTTAATACCTGATATGATTTTTTCTTGTTCAGATTTAGAAACAAATCTAGACAATAATTCTACTCTAATACCATATTTATCCATTCTTTTTTTGAATGTGTAATAATGTTGTCTGGCAAGAATTGTAGTTGGGGCAAGCATCGCAACCTGTTTGCCTGCTAAAATAGCTTTAAAGGCAGCACGTAAGGCAACCTCGGTTTTACCATAGCCAACATCACCACAAATTAATCTATCCATTGGCTTTGGGTTTTCCATATCACGCTTAACATCATTCAAAGCTTTTTCTTGATCTAATGTTAATTCATATTCAAATTCTGATTCAAATTCTTCTTGTTCAATTGAATCTTCTGGATATTTAAATCCTTGACTCATTTTTCTTTCTGAATATATTTTGATAAGCTTTTCAGAAATATCATGAACTCTTTTTCTAACTCTAGCCTTCGCTCTAGCCCAAGCTGTATCTCCAATTGTATTTATTACAACACCTTCAACATCTTTAGATGCATATTTCATTACAGATGATATTTGTTCAAGTGGAATATAGAGTCCACTCTTATTACCATACATTATAGATAATACATCTCTTTTTATACCAGATAATTCAAGTGTAATAATACCTTGATAAATACCAATACCATAATCATAATGAACTACATAATCACCTATTTCAAGTTCATCGTATCTAGATATCTTTTGAGCATTCTTATAAATAGATTTATATTTAGTTTTATGATTTTTATGTTCTATTTGGAAAATATCATCCTCATCAATTAGCATTAAATCATCATTTAAAAAGAAAAATGATGGTAAATTATAATCAACAATATGAACAATTCCTTTTTCATAATTGAAGCTATTATTAGTTGTTAGTGGTATTTTTTCATCTTCTAATACTTCTCTTAGCTTTTTTCTTTTTTCATTATCTTTAATACCAACAATAAGGATTTTCATATCCTTATAATCTCTCATATCATCTATGATAGCTTTTTTATTGGCTTTATATGGAGTGATATCTCTAGCATTAATATCATAATCATAACCACCCATATCTCTTAAGCCTTCGATTATGACATTGCCTTCGCTTAAAACATCATCAAACTTTTTAAACATATCAATTCCTGTTAAGCTTTTACCGCCCATTCTTCCACAAGAATCAATTAAATCTAACATTAATCTTTCATAATTTTCTTTTGATTTAATAGGATCAATAATGTATATTTTCTTTTCATCCTTATAATCAAAAATAGTCATTTTATCTAAATCTAATAAAGAAACATATCTACCTAAATTATCTAAAGATTTATGAAATGTTAAATTCATAATATCATGTTTATAAAAATCATCTTCTATTTGAGATAATTCAAAATTATCTAAAATTTGAAATAATCTTCTTTTAAATAAATCAATATCTTCCTCATCATATATTAATTCACTTACTGGAAGTATATTAACATATTCAATCTTAGATAATGATCTTTGAGTATCAATATCAAATTCTTTTATTGTATCTACATCATCACCAAAAAAATCAATTCTAATTGGATTTTTATATCCTAGTGGGAATATATCTAAAATTGAACCTCTTTTAGAGAATTCGCCTGTCTTAGATATAGTAAATACACTTTCATATCCCATCATAATTAATTTTTTAGTTAATTTATCTATATCAAATGATGAATCAAGACAAATCTTTAGTTTAACATTATTCCATCTTGATTTATTCATTTCATATTTAATCGCACCATGCATATTAGTTACGATTATTTTTTTATTATCATTAATTAATGTATATATAGTTTCAATTCTTTCATATAAAAAATCACCACTAGATGAAATCATTTCAGTTGATAACAATTCATCTGCAGGGAAAAATAAAACATCATCAGGATTAATAAATTTACTTAAATTATCATAATATTTTTGAGCTTCTATTAAGCTAGGTAAAACGACAAAAATACTTTTATCACTAGAATAAAAGTCTGTCATAATCAAAAATGTATTATATCCAAGCGATGAATTACCTAATTTAATACATTTATTATTTAATATTTTTTGGGTTATAGGTAAGCCTTTAAAATAAGAAATTAACTTATCCATAAATACCTCCATATCGCACAAAAAGGACCAAAAAACTTGATCCAAATTTGTGTTTATTAAAATTTTTTAGATTAATTTGTTTTATCAATGGCTTCTTTAATGTATTTAGGTAGCATCTTGCATTCTTGAAGTGATATAGCAGAAATTGTTACTCTTAATACCTTACCCATTGGTATAACATGAATCTTTTTATTTACTAAATATTCATAAGCCTTTTCAGGATTATTAGCTGGGATAGTAATAAAGAATCCACAAGAGAATGGTAATGTTTTTAAGCCTACATTATTACATTCCTCTAAGAATGTTTGTGCTCTTTTAGTTAAAGTCAATCTTGATTCAGCTAATTCTTCTTCAAATGAAGCAAGTAGCTTTTCATCTGTAAGAATAGTTGCGATAACATTTTGACCTAAATTAGTTGGATTACTCCATTTACTTCTAGATGAGAATTTAGATGATCTATTGAACGCATCTAAATTTTCTTTATTAGTAGATACACAAATCTGAGCACCAATTCTAATACCATACATAGCAAATGTTTTACTACCACTAAATGCCATAATTGCTAAAGCATTTGGATTTAGCTTCTTGTATAATCTAATATTCTTACGAGTAGCTTCCATACCTCTCATATCAAAATCTAAATAAGCCATATCATGTAATAAGATTACAGGCTTACCAGCTTTTGATATATCATTGATGATATCTATTAAATCACTCCAATTATTATCAGTCATTGTAAATCCTGTTGGATTATGACAAGGGTCATTAATAACAATTAAACATCTTCCTTGACTATCAACAAGCTTTTGAATCTTTTCTTTAACATCAGTGATATTAAAATTACCACTTTCATTAAATAAATCATATGTTTCAAAGCCAATACCATTTTCATAAGCTATTTGTTTATAATTACCCCACATATAATTAGGTAATAATACTTTATCATTTAAATCTAAATAATTAGCAAATGTATTAGATAAAGCACCTGTTCCGCCAGGTGTTGCTTGAACTGCTGATATATCTTTAAATTCATTATAATATTCTCTAAATATCCATTTCTTTAAAGCATCATGAAATTTAGCACTTCCTGGAGTTGATGCATATGAATATTTTTCATCAGTTGATAATCTTTTTAAAGCTTCATCAACAGATTTGAAAGCAAACAATTCTCCCTTTTCATTATATAGCATACCTATTGTTGCGTTTACTACAGAAGGATCTTTTTTCTTTTCTTCTTTAGCAATAGCACCTAAGGTAATGATATTACTTTTATCTTCTTTAATAACACTTCTTGTCGCTAATAATTCCATAAATAATTAGCCTCCTTAATTAATACAAAGATATTTTATCATAATATTAATAATATTAAAAATATTATTTTAAAAAATAAAGAGATATCTTCATTTGAAGATACCTCATAAATATTTATTAATCAATAGAAATAACACGCTTTGAAGGTTCTTTCTTAACCTTATCTACTGTGATATATAATATACCACTATCCATATGAGCCTTGATAGAATCTTCATTACTATTTTCTAGATAGAAGCTTCTTTCCATATCCATAGAAACTCGTTCTTTTCTTAAATAAGTTTCTTCTTTATTTTCTTTTTCTTCATTCTTTTTAATTTTAATTGTTAATGTATCATCATTAAATGATATATTAATATTTTCTTTTGCTACACCTGGAGTTTCAACCTCTAGATAATAGGATTTTTCATCCTCTTTAATATTAGTTTTTAATTCTTTAGCGAATGCATCGTTAAATAAACCAGTGAAGCAATCGAATAAATCATTATTCTTATTAGTTAAATCATACATAATATTTTCCTCCTTTATTCAATAACTATTTCTTTTTTAACCTTTTCTTCAGGCTTCTTAGTATTGATAGTAACCATTAGGATACCATCCTCATATTTAGCATTAATAGATTCTTCCTCAATATCATTGAAATAAACACTTCTTTCAAGATGTTGATTTGTTCTTTCGTGGATTAAATATTTTTTGTTTTCCTCTTTCTTATTAGGTTTTGCCTTAATAGTTAAGCAAGAATCTTCAAAAGTAATTTGAATATTTTCTTTCTTAATTCCTGGAAGTTCTGCGAAAACAACGAATTTGTTTTCTCCTTCTACTACATCAATTGGAAAACTTCTGTAGCCTGCCTCCTTATAAAACATATTGTTGATTTGATTTGCTAAATCATATAATTCATTTCTCATATTTGTTATCTCCTTTTTTTACTTTATTTTTCATTAGCACTCTAACTACCTTACTGCTAATTCACTTATAGTATAGCACATTTTTTAGCACTGTCAATAGGTGAGTGCTAATTTTTTTAAATTTTTTTTATAAAAGAAAAAAGTGTGAACTTAATCACACTTAATCTTCAAATAATATTATTACATATTTGTTAGAACGATTGGAATAACAATAGCTGCGACTATATCTGCAATAATACCTACAATTGCCATTATCTTATCAACAGTATGATCGTTTCTATTCGCATCAATTAAAATACAAATATTTAGAATTGGCACACAGCATAATGCACACGCCAAAACGAAACCAGCCGCAAATAAAGCCGCTAATATTATTGCCTCAGGTATCATTAACCACCAGAAAAATAAAATTACAAAAAATTTACCAACTGCACTTTCTCTTTTCCTTAGCATATTAATTGCAAAAGGAAATAAATGATCTTCAGGTTCGTCAACAACAACCTCGCCTAAATCAAGTATCAAAAATGCTCTCATATAATCGCCTTCTTTAAAATAAAATTCAATTAATTATACCCCCCCGCACATTCTTTGTCAAGTTATGCCATGAGCAATATAAAAGAAAAAAGTGTGAACTTAATCACACTTAATCTTCAAATAATATTATTTTATTTTGTTTCAATGTTTCAGGAACATCTATTACTCTTTGATTTGATGAACCTTTCCATTTTAATAGTGGACTAAATAAATCATATTTAAATTGTCCATCAACTAATACATCTATATATTTTAATACTTCTTTTTCTGGAATATCTTCTAATTTGTATCCTGTCCATACCCATAATGTTTTATCAGGATATTTTTCTTTAAATCTTTTGGCTAAAGCTAATGTACCAACAACATTAGTTGGATGCATAGGCTCTCCACCTAAAATAGATAGACCACTAATATAATTATGATTTAAGAGTTCCATAATTTCTTCGATTTCTGCCTCAGTGAATTCTTTTCCACCATTAAAATCCCATGTGTCTTCATTGAAGCATTTATAGCAATGGAAATGACAGCCTTGGAAGAATATAGATACTCTAACACCAGGACCATCAGAAATATCCATTTTACGAATAATATTATATCTCATTAACAAGCCTTATTATCTATATGAAGAACTCTCTCTTTAATTTCTTGTGTTCTACCCTTATTCCAGAAATTAGTACCAATATAGCCACATGTACGTCTAGCAACATTTAATAGATTATGATCTCTATTACCGCAATTTGGACAATACCATTCTAAATTATCGTCAACTAATATTTCACCAGTATATCCGCATTTTTGACAATAATCACTCTTAGTATTTAGTTCAGCGTACATAATATTATCATAAATGAATCTCATTACAGAAATAACTGCAGGTAAATTATTTTGTAGGTTTGGAGTTTCAACATATGAAATAGCTCCACCTGGAGATAATGCTTGGAATTCACTTTCAAGCTTTAATTTATTAAATGCATCAATTTCTTCAAATACAGGAACATGGTATGAGTTAGTAATATAATTTCTATCAGTTATACCCTTAACTGTACCAAATCTTTCCTTTAAACATTTAGCGAATTTGTAAGTTGTAGATTCAATTGGTGTACCATAAACAGAATAATCAATCTTTTCTTCTGCCTTCCACTTATTACATGAATCAACTAAATGTTTCATAATTTTAATACCGAAATCATGACCTTCACCATTATCAGTATGAGATTTACCAGTCATATATTTAACACATTCATATAAACCAGCATATCCTAATGAAATAGTTGAATATCCATTATGTAATAAATCATGGATAGATTCACCCTTGCCAAGTCTAGCTAAAGCACCATATTGCCATAAAATTGGGGCAACATCACTTGTTACATTAGCTAATCTCTTATGTCTAATTTGTAATGCTTTATGACATAAATCTAATCTTTCATCAAAAATCTTCCAGAATTTTTCCATGTCTTGTCCACTTGATAAAGCAACATCTGGTAAATTAATTGTAACAACACCTTGATTAAATCTACCATAATATTTAGGCTTACCAGTCTTAGGATCAATATATGGAGTTAAGAATGATCTACAACCCATACATGGATAGCAGTTTCCATTACCATTCTTATCAACTTTTAATTCAAACATCTTCTTTTCAGAAATATAGTCAGGAACTAATCTCTTAGCTGTACATTCAGCAGCTAATTTAGTCAAATAGAAATATTTAGTGCCTTCATCTACATTATCTTTTTCAAGTACATATAATAATTTAGGAAATGCAGGTGTAATATAAACACCTTTTTCATTCTTGAAGCCTTTAATTCTTTGATGTAAGAATTCTTCAATAATTTCAGCTAATTCATCTTTATATTCTTCAGTTTCACCTAAATACATAAAAACACTTAGGAAAGGTGCTTGACCATTAGTATTAGTCATAGAATTTACTTGGTAATTGAATGTTTGAACACCATCTTCAATTTCCTTATGTGTATCTTCTTTTGCATATTTTTCAGCATCCTCATCAGAGAATCCTCTATTTTTATATCTTTTGAAATAATTATCATGTGATAATCTTACAAATGGAGCTAAATGAGAAAGTGTTACAGTTGCTCCACCATAAGATGATGATGTAACGGCTAAAATGATTTGAGTTGCAATAGTTGCGGCAGTAATAAATCTATGAGGCTTATCAATTTTTACATTATTAATAACTGTACCGTTTTGTAACATATCTTCTAGATTAATTAATTCACAGTTATGTAATGCATTTTGAGCAAAATAATCTGCATCATGGAAATGAATAATTCCACTATCATGAGCTTTAACAATATCATCAGGAAGTAAGAATCTACGAGTAATATCTGTAGATGTAATACCAGCTAAATAATCTCTTTGTGTAGTAACAAGTTCAGCATTCTTGTTTGAATTTTCGTTATTCCAATACTCGTTTTCACCTTCAATTAATTCCTTAATTGATTGGTCTGTAGTATTTGCCTTTCTTACTAATTCACGAGTATATCTATATGTGATATAGATTTTAGCTAAAGTATATCTATCAAATTCCATTAATTTCTCTTCGATAATATCTTGGATATCCTCAACTAAAATTCTTTTCTTACCAAGATCCTCGATGTATTTAATGATTTCATCAATTTCTTTAGCAGTTGCTCTATCCTTAGCTTTTACCTCAGCATTTGCCTTACCAATTGCAATCTCGATTTTTGACTTGTCATAATCGACAATATGCCCATCTCTTTTAACAATTTTCATATGCTCCACTCCAATCTATTTTTCGCTCGAATTTACTTCAATTATATTAAATAAAAAAATAATAAAAAGTTGCCGTTGCAACTTTATAAGAATTTTTATATAATTGTGACAAAGGGTGATAAAAATGATAAATCCGTTTGAAAATATAACCGAAAGAGAAAAGCTCAAATTGATAGAACTTTTAAAGGGTCATGTCTATTATTTTGAAGAAAATGATGATGTTTTATCTGTTATTAAAAACAAGAATATAGTATGTATTTTACTAGAAGGATACGCTCAAATACTAAATATTAATTATAATGGAGACGAGATGCTAATATCTGATCTATATGAAAACAGTGTATTTGGAACATATATATCTGATATTAATAATTTAGATTGCGAAATACAAGCTAAAAGTAAATCTAAAATATTAGTATTTGATTATGCTAATTTTTCTAATCCTAAAAATACATCTTATAGTTATTATAATACATTTATTAATAATATGTTTGATATTGTATGTAATATTTTAAAAGAAAACAATTATAGAACAAGAATATTATCAAAAAAGAATATAAGAGATAAAATATTGGAATTTTTAGAAATTGAATATGAAAAAAAACACACTAAATATATTTATCTTCCAATGAGTTTAAAAGATTTAGCTGATTACTTATCAATAAATAGATCTGCAATGTTTAGAGAATTAAAATATTTAAAAGAAGATGGTATCATTAAAATAGATGGTAGAAAAATAACTTTAATGCAAAAGAAAGAGCCTTTCTAAAGGCTCTTTTTTAGTTATCATCATTTTTTCTATATAATTTATGAGCTTTAAATTCAGGCTCGCATGTTAAATCAATTCCAAGCTTTTTGAATGTATTTTCATCTGTTTCAGATAAAATAACTGTTGAATGAGCTTGAGTATGCTTTAGTTCAAAAATTTTATCTAATGCTTTTTTAGCTAATTCATCATCCTTAGCACAAATTGATAAAGCAATTAATGCTTCTTCTAGATGTAATCTTGGATTTGTATTACCTAAATCTTGAATCTTTAATTTTGAAATAGGTTCAATTACCTCAGGTGAAATCAATAATACATCATCATCAATTCCAGCTAATTCCTTTAAAGCATTTAATATTAAAGCTGCTGGAGCTGATAATAATGGTGAAGTTTTACTAGTAATAGTTTTACCATTATCTAAAGTAAGTGCCATTGATGGAGTTCCAGTTTTCTTAGCCTTTAATAAAGCTTCATTAACACACGCTCTATCTTGAACTGTAATATTAAGAGCTTGCATCAAAAGAGCAATCTTATCTACTGCTTCTTGAGTTGCTCTACCATTTCTTAATAATACTAATGTATTTAAATATCTTCTAATAATTTCATCCTTTGAAGCTTGATCAGATACATTATGATCACATATAGCGAATCCAGCCATGTTTACACCCATATCTGTAGGTGATTTATATGGACATTTACCTTTGCCATAAATAGCTTCAAACATTGTTCTTAAAACAGGGAATGATTCAACATCTCTATTATAGTTAATAGCTAATTGATTGTATGCTTCTAAATGATATGGATCAATCATATTAACATCAGCTAAATCAGCTGTTGCAGCTTCATAAGCTAAATTAACAGGATCCTTTAAAGCAATATTCCAAATAGGGAATGTTTCATATTTAGCATAACCAGCTTTAATACCACGCTTATTTTCATGATATAGTTGGCTCATACAAGTAGCCATCTTACCAGAACCAGGTCCTGGTGCTGTTACTACTACTATTTCTCTATCAGTTTTAATATATTCATTTTTACCAAAGCCATCTTCACTAATTATTTTAGCAACATTATGTGGATAGCCTTCAATATCATAATTTAAATATGTTTTAATTCCTAAATTAGTTAATTTTTTTCTAAAACTTATAACACTTGGAGTTCTTTGGAATCTTGTTATACATACTGAACCTACATATAAGCCTGATGCTTCAAAAGCATCAATTAATCTTAAAACATCATTTTCATATGTAATATTTAAATCAGCTCTTACCTTGTTATTTTGAATATCAATAGCATTTATAACAATAACAACTTCTACTCTATCCTTAATTGTTAAAAGCATTCTTAATTTAGAATCAGGTAAAAATCCTGGTAATACTCTTGACGCATGATAATCATCAAATAATTTACCACCAAATTCTAGGTATAATTTACCTGAAAATTTAGATACTCTTTTTATAATGTTTTCAGATTGTAATTTTAAATATTTATCATTGTCAAAAGCTAATTTCATAATTTTTACTCTTTTCCGTCCCAGCAATAAGTACAAAGCTTACTTTCATCTATTTCACATGCTTTCTTTAAATCATCAATTCTATTGAATGCAAGTGATGTGAAATTAAGTTCTTTTCTTATTTCATCGACCATTTTCTTATATTTATCACTATCTGGATTAGCATAACACTTTAATATTTCAGGTGTTACCTTATCTTCAAGTCTAGTTATGACTCTTCTTGTTATTAATTCAAGTTCTGAAGAGGATCTAGAAAAGTTTAAGTATTTACAACCAAATACTAGAGGAGGGCATGCACTTCTAATATGAACCTCTTTAGCACCGCTTCTATATAAGAATTCAGTTGTTTCTCTCATTTGAGTTCCACGAACGATTGAATCATCTATTAATAATAATCTTTTACCTTCAATTAAATCATGTACTGGTATTAACTTCATTCTAGCAATTAAATCACGCTTAGTTTGAATTGTAGGCATGAAGCTTCTAGGCCATGTTGGTGTATATTTAATAAATGGACGTTCAAATGGAATACCACTTTGATTTGAATAACCAACAGCATGTGCAGTACCAGAATCAGGTACACCAGCAACACTATCAACATCAACATTATCTCTCATTGCGATATATTTACCACAATTATATCTCATCTTTTCAACTGAAATACCTTCATATGAAGATGATGGATAACCATAATATACCCATAAGAATGTACAAATTCTCATCTTGTTTCCAGGAGCAACTAATGTTTTAACTCCATCTTGAGTAAGTATACAAACTTCACCAGGTCCTAATTCTTTATAATCTTCATATCCTAAATTTAAATAAGCAAATGATTCAAATGATACACAAAAACCATCATTATTCTTACCAATAACAAGTGGTGTTCTACCATATTTATCACGTGAAGCATAAATACCTTTTTCATTTAATACTAGGAATGTTAATGAACCATCTATTAATTCTTGAGCGTATTTAATACCATCAATTAGGTTTTCTTTTTGATTAATGATTGAAGCAACTAATTCAGTTGG
>Ga0247611_10006211_pt1 | contig 15450 bp, 10 predicted proteins | sample 177DNAGHGhighgp2_FD_192422 | JGI IMG/M metagenome (GOLD analysis project Ga0247611, IMG submission 192422) | Sheep rumen microbial communities from Palmerston North, Manawatu-Wanganui, New Zealand - 1770 DNA GHGhigh gp2 | ecosystem: Host-associated > Mammals > Digestive system > Stomach > Rumen...
GGCGTTCATTGTCCAACTTCTTGTTGAGTGTGGCAATCAGATTGGCATGCTGTCCCTTTTCCACAGCCGTCAGCGAGTCATCATGGGCAATGCTCCTACTCAGTAGTTCAAATGCTTCACGATATTGCTGACGTTCGGCCAGAATGTCGGCCGAGTTGAGCATTGCATCCCGCTGCACGAAGGGGTTGTCGGCGTCAAGTCCCTGGCGGAACAATATCGCAGCCGAGTCAAGATTTCCAATTGCCAGATAGTAGTTGGCATACTGATTGGTGAGGATGCAACTATCGGTTGTCTGAAGGTTGTGACAGGCATCGAGCGATGCTTTCATCCGGGGCAAATCATCCAGGTTAAGGTATGTATCCGAAAGCTCAACTTGAATGGTCTGGAACGCCTCTGCATTATCGCAGTCAAGTGCCATCTGTGCTGCTTTCTTGAACATTGCGACACCTTGCTCATATTGCTCGAGTGCCACATGGCTGCGAGCCAGATTGCGCAGGGCGTATATTTGAACCACTGTATCGCCAGCCCGTTCTCCAAGTTGAATGGCCTTCCTGAAGTGGGGCTGGCTCTGACGGTACAAATCCTGATACATATTCACTTGCCCGATCTGATTGACAGCGCGTGCTCTGATAGAAAGGACGGCACTGTCGGTTGATAGCGTGTCGGTGGCCAGTGAATGATTATAGGCGTTTAAGGCATCCCCGGTGAGCTGCATCTCGTCATAGACGCGCCCCAATTGAAACCAGGCAAGCGCCCTCTCTTGAGATGAGCCGTGCTTGTCGAAGTAACGAACTGCTTCTTGCATGGCCGAGTCGTTGTCGTGGAGGATATGACATTTCTCCTCAGCCCTGTTCCTGAGCAAATAGTACTGCATACGGTCTTCCCTGGGCCATGTTTCGGCTTCGGCGGCTATTTCGGCAAGCAGTAGCAATGCACTATCGGGGTGGTCGGTGATCAGGCTGTCGGCCGTCAATAGTGCAAGCGGTTGTGAGTGGTGGTTGCTGCTGCATGAAACAATTGTCAGCATACAGCAACAAGCGATCAAGAATTTTACGCATCGTTCCATGCTGCAAAGTTAGTGCTTTTCAGCAACATTGCTGTCGCAGTTGCGGCATTTCATGCGTCCTGTGAACATTTGTGAACACATTGTGAATGGTTATGATTCAGTGTGCTTGAGGTTCACTGGGGTCACTTCTACTTTTGCATCGCAATTTTAATTCTGAAAAATCATGAAAGGAAATCTACTTTTTAGAAAATCAGTGGCCCTCTGCATGTGGCTGGCGGCTTTGACTGTCGCTGGGCAATCGGGCACACTGCCTGTGATGTACATCGAGACCCAAAATCACCAGCCTGTCACTTCCAAGACAGTTTACGTCCCAGCGACCTACTACCTTGTTGACAATCTGAATCCAGACATGAACATAGGCAGTAAAGATAGCCCAGAGCAGCTTGAGATACGCGGTCGTGGAAACTCCTCATGGAGGGATGCCAAGAAACCCTATAAAATCAAGTTGGCGAATAAAACCTCGTTGCTTGGCATGAAGAAGAACAGGCATTGGGCATTACTTCATTTTCATCTACCGACAGTGGCAGGAATGCAACTCGGCAACATCATGGGTATGGAATGGAATCCATCGACCAAACCTGTGGAAGTGGTACTCAACGGCGACTACGTCGGCTTGTATCTGCTCACCGAGACCATCCGCATCGGCAAGAACCGTCTCAGCATCTATGAGCAGCCCAACTGGAATATGGATGGGAGTACAATCCCTTACGGTTGGCTTGTCGAGGTGGACAATTATCACGAGACCAATCAGATTTATTTACCAGAGAATGATCAATGGGGTATCAGAATCACATATCACTCTCCCGATTCGCTTTCCAGCGCACAAAAGAATTGGTTGACCGATGAGTTTCAGGCAATCAACACGGCCATCTATGACGACGACAAAACCAGTGGAGCGTGGGAGCGACTGATTGATGTGAATGCAATGGCGCGTTATTTCATCATTCAAGAAGTCCTTGACAACAGCGACGGGTTTCATGGCAGCTTCTACCTGCACAAGGATTATGAGGATGATGCCCGTTGGGTGGCAGGCCCATTGTGGGACTTGAATTGCAATCAACGAGAGAAAACCGATTATACCTTCCGCATGAAAACTTCTTACGGCTTCACTCCACACTGGATTGGGGAATTGATAAAGGATGGTGACTTTTGTGACGCGGTTAAAGACGCCTGGAATCAATTTTACCCTATTCAGGTGCAACCCTGGATGGAATATATCGATGAGAATCTGCTGCATTGCGGCGATGCGCTCTATCAAGACAATATCCGATGGAACCGCAGCAATACTGAAAGCATCAGTGATAGAGTGGAGAGAATGAAGAGCTCGTTAATTGCCAATATGGAGTGGTTTGACAAGCATCTGCCACACGCCGCAGGACTTGATCATGTCACCGACCCGGGTGAAAAAATTATTGTCAACGTGAAATACATCGACTTGGCGGGAATGAGCAGCGATAAGCCATGGGATGGTGTCAACATCATGCTGACAACCTATGGCGATGGTAGTGTTGACGCTATCAAGGTGGTTTCTATCAATAATTAAAGTTTCTAAAGTGGCGGCGCCACTTTAGAAACTAGAGGTGCATAATGTTAGTGATGGACACCGCCGGCATTACATGTGGAGAAAACCCAAGATTTGTGCAACACCCACAGTCAATCAGCTTGCACCTGTTTGTGCTGAGTGAAATTGTGAAGCCGTTAGTCTGGGGCGCTGGCTGAGCTGCGGATGGCGCGGATGCGTTGGGCTAGGGTGGGGTGAGAGTAGCTGAACCACACTACCAGTGGGTGGGGCGTGAGGTTGCTCTAATGCGTGTGAGCAAGGTCTTGTTCACGCACAATGTCGTATTTCTTATACCTACAGACTCTTTAAACTACCAATTTTTGAAAACAAAATGGGGAACAAAGCATGCAGGTTCTAAATAAAATAGGTACTTTTGCCACGACTTTCAGCAAATCAAGCATATCATGTCAGATATTACAATTCAAGTTCCCGAATCAGAATACAATTCAATTCTGCGACAGGCTGTCGCAGTTATTGACAAAACACGCAACATTGTGGCCGCCAGTGTCACATCGGCAATAGGGTCTGCGCACTGGGAACTTGGCAAGTTGTTGCATGACAAGAAATTGGAGTATAAACATGGAAGCGGTGTCGTTAATCGGCTGTCCATAGATTTGAAAAAGCGTTTTCCGCAGATGGGAATGTCGCCTCGCAACCTGTGGGATATGAAGAAGTTTTATGAACGGTTTTGCGACAGCAATCCAAAACTGCGACAAACTGTTGCAGTTTTGCCCTGGGGCCATACGCTTAAACTGATGCAGAAGTTCGGAAACGATGATGAAGCTATCCTCTATTATGCTCAAGAGACTATTGCTAAAGGCTGGAGCAGAGACTTGTTGACAAATGCAATCAGCATGCAAATGCACTTGAGGGAAGTCGAGACCGCTGACAACAACTTTGCATTGACATTGCCGACATCACAAGCCCAACTTGCCGATGAGGTATTCCGTAGTGGCTACAACCTTGGTTTCCTTGGTGTTCGCAACCCAATTCTTGAAACGGAACTTGAAGCGAGGCTTGTCAGTAAAGTCAAACAATTCTTGCTAGAATTGGGAAGAGGTTTCACCTATATAGGAAATCAGCATGAACTTGAGTATAATGGCAAAGTCAGTCGAGTGGATATGCTGTTTTATCATCGTGGGTTGCGTTGCCTTGTCGCCTTTGATCTGAAAATTGGCGAATTCAAGCCTGAATATGCAGGCAAGATGAACTACTATCTCTCTTTACTAGATCGTCTTGAAAGGCAAGACGATGAGAACCGCTCTATTGGAATTATTCTTTGCGCAGAAAAGGATAAAGTTGAGGTAGAACTGGCTCTTGAAGATATAGGTAAACCTATCGGTGTAGCAGATTATCAGTTGATTATCCCACAGGAAGAGCTGAAACGTGTCGTTGCCGATGAAGTTGAAGCGTTCGGCAAAGAGTTGCCTTATCGAACTGAATCTCCTTTGTTGGACAGCGAGCATAACAATGATGATTATTAATGATATGAATTAAAATAATTATAATAGTAATCTAATGAAATGAAGCCACTTAGATTTACAATAATCGCACTAATTGCTTTATCATCTCTCATGGCGATAGCGCAAGAGGAAAGAATAGATACAATTATCCCAAAGTTCTTAGTCAATGGCTATTTTTTTCGTGAGTTACCACAACTCCCAGAAAATGTCATTCCAAGTTATACACGACTGAAAGATTCGGAAGGAAACAAGATACTTGCTATTGGACTTGATGTCGATTTACCTGAATCTGTCAAAAACCAGGCCATACCCCGCTATCAGGTGCGCAATGCCAATCAGTTCCTGAATGGTGCCAATATGATGGCAACGATGTTGGAATTGGCTCAAGCGGGCGTAAAGGAAGACGGCTCTTTCTACTCACCTAAGGCAGGCGAGCCATTCCCTCCATTTAATGAAATAGATTTAGAAGGACGCAGATGGACCAACGACAGTGTCAAAGGCCATGTGATGGTGCTCAACCTGTGGTATTCTGGTTGTGGACCGTGCCGTGCCGAAATGCCTGAACTATCAACCTGGAAAGAACAGTTCCCAGATGTCATGTTTTTCTCTGCCACTTATCATGATGCAGAGGTTGTCCAAAAGATAACTGCGAAGCACCACTTCACTTGGACACACCTCGTTGAAGCAAAGGATATGATGTCTTGGATTGGGACCGAAGGCTTCCCCTTTACAGTGGTTATCGATAAAATGGGAATTGTCCGCTATGCCGTTCATGGCACAAGCCCGGAAATACGTGCCGAAATCATTGCTAAAATAAAAGAAGCAGAAGGAATTTGAAAGACAAATTTGTTGTTTTGGGTCTAGAAGCGGTTATCGTACTTTTGTGGTGCGATAACCGCTTTTATTATGAAGCAAGAAATACCTACAATCAACCTCACGGTCTATTCCTAATGGCGCGGATGCGTTGGGCCAGGGTGGGGTGGCTATAGCTGAACCACACCACCAGGGGGTGAGGCGTGAGGTTGCTCAGGCCGTGGCTGGCCAGTTTCTTGAGGCCGCTGATCAAGGTCTCGCCGTGGCCGTGCTCGGCGGCATAGGCGTCGGCACGGTATTCGGCACGGCGCGAGATGGCGTTGCTGGCGGGGTTGAGCAGGATGTCGATGGGCGAGAGCAGCAGCGAGAAGGCGATCATCGCAAGGATAAACGACGGGGCGGTGCCTCCCAGGGCGGCGGGCAGGTCGGGGTTGCTCACTAATAGCGAGAATACAAACAGGTTCACGGCCACCATCGCAATCGAGATAAACATGTTCTTGAACGTGTCGCGGTGCTTGTAGTGGCCGAACTCGTGGGCCAGCACGGCGACAATCTCGTCGGTGGTCATTTGATCCTGCAGTGTGTCATAGAGTACGATGCGCTTCTTGGGACCAAAGCCGGTGAAATAGGCGTTGGCCTTGGTCGAGTGCTTGCTGCCGTCGATGATGTAGATATCCTTGAAACGCGATCCGAAGCTCTGCAGGGCAGCCGTGATGGCGTCGCGCAGCTCCCCCTCGGGCAACGGCGTCTGCTTGTTGAACAGGGGCACGATCAGGTTGCTGTAGAACATCGAGAAGAACACGATGAACACGGCAACCACCAGCGTTGCCCAGATCCAGAACCCTTGGCCGAAGGTCTGGTACAGCCAATAGACTACGCCCATCAGCACGGCACTAATCACGGTCGAGACGACAAAGGACTTCAAGGCATCGAGCCAGAAGGTCTTGTGCGTCGTGCGGTTGAAGCCGAAGCGTTCCTCGATGACAAACGTCGAGTAGTAGCTGAATGGTAAGGCAATCACAGTGTTGAACAGGTTGTAGATCACCAGGAACAGGATGACTTGCAGCACGGGCACATCGGTCCACGTCTTGCACTGGTTATCGAGCCACCCCAGCAGGCCGCAGCCCAGGATGACGAGCGTCAGCGTGAACGACACGCAGCGGGCCACGAGCGACACGCGCTTGTTGGTTCGCATGTAGTCCTGCTGCTTGCGGTACTTCTCTTCGTCATACAGGCCCTCCAATTCGGGCGGCACGGGATGAGTCATCCACTTGGTATTCAACCACGACAGCACGCTGCTCAGGGCAAAATCCAGCGTGACAAATGCGATAATCAACAGTAATAATGTCTGTGCCATATTGAAATGTAGATATTTCTTCCATAATAAAAGCCCGCTAAATTACAAAAAATCTCGCATCATCAGTTTGAGAATGGCAGAAATCAGGTATTCCAAATGAGAGCATTGTGAATGGAAAACGTGAAAATCGTGAGTAGTACTCCGCATTTTCGCGGAAAAGTTAGGAAAAGTATTGTTATTAACCAATCGCATTCCCTGTTTTTTTGTTAGCGAGGGCTGGAGATTTTAGGGAAATTGTTGCTCAGGTCTAAAATGCGTTGTACCTTTGCGACAGTACACTATTTATTGCTTAGAGACATGAAAAAAATGAAATCATTGTTGTTGGTAGCCGTGTTGTGCTGTGCCGGCTGGCTGACTTCGTGTAATGGTAATGCCGATGCTGGCAAGGTTGCTGTGGACTCGGTAGCGGCAGATACTGGTGACGTCATCTTGGCAGCCGTGGACAGGTATCTGGTTGACTCGATCGCTGTGCATTATGCCGAGGCCGAGTTGTGCATCCCCAGTGTCACTGTCGTGGCAAAGGTACAGAATAGCCCTGACAGCGTGAAGGTGTGGGGGGACTTCTGGGTGTTTAATTATAATGTTGTGGGCGATACATTGAAGATGGTATCAGGTGGAGACCATCCCGGCATGATGTGCTTGAAGAAGGCCACCGACGGCACCTATCAGGTAGCATCATTTGATCGTGTTGGGGATGGCAGTGATTTCACACCAAGTGCCAAGCGCATCTTTGGCAGCATGTACGAGACATTCTGCACTATCCAGAGTCGCCATCAGGCACGCGAGAAGGTCCGTGCTCAAGGGATTGCCAAGTATGTGAAAGACAATAAGCTGCCAGTCAAATACTATCAAGACTTCGGCTGGCCTGCCAGGGAAATCCCTGCCGAGTAAAACGTCAATTCCCCCAAATCCCTATCTCAAAGACTAAAAGCTAAGGAACTAAAATGAAATACAGTATTATTGCCATTGGAGACGAACTACTCATTGGTCAGGTCACCGATACCAATTCGGGCTGGATTGCCCGTCACATGACGCCCCGTGGCTGGGACGTGGATACCGTACAGGTCGTCCCCGACGATCACGAGCACATCACCCGCGCCATCGACCGCGCCTTCGGCCAGACCGATATCGTCCTCATGACTGGCGGTCTGGGCCCCACAAAGGACGACATCACCAAGCCGACGCTGTGCCGCTACTTCGGTGGCGAACTGGTGCTCGACAAGGACGTGGAGCGCAACGTGACCGAGGTGATGGCGCGTCGCCACCTCAAGCTCAATGAGTACACCCGCCTGCAGGCGATGGTGCCCTCGTCGTGTCGCGTCATCCAGAATGAGCTGGGCACAGCCCCATTGATGTGGTTTGAACGTGAGGGTAAGGTGCTGGTGAGTATGCCCGGAGTGCCGTTTGAATTGCAGGGCATGATGGAACGTGCTGTGATTCCGCAACTGCTTGCCCGCTTCAACGACGGTGAGGACATTGAGTTTCGCACCTTTGTCGTGACGGGTATCATCGAGTCGGCACTGGCGATGCAGCTGGATGAATTTGAGCGCAATATGCCTCATGGCATCCACTTGGCCTACCTGCCTGAGGGTGGTATCATCCGCCTGAGGCTCACAGGCTCTTCTACCGACCGTGAACAGATCAATGCCGACATGGAGCACCTCTCGCGCCAGTTACATGACCTGCTGGGCAGTCACATCATTGCCGATGGCGACAAGCGGCTGCCCGAGATTCTGGGGGACCGCCTGCGCGAACGGGGACTGACCCTCTCGACCGCCGAGAGCTGTACCGGTGGCAACATCGCCCACGAGATTACCAGCATCGCTGGCAGCAGCGACTACTTCAAGGGCGCTGTAGTAAGCTATGCCAACGAGGTGAAGATGGATCTCTTGGGTGTCAGTGAGCAGGACATCATCGCTCACGGTGTGGTGAGTGAACCCGTTGTGCGCCAGATGGTAGAAGGTGCCTGCCGCACGATCGGTACCGATTGTGCCATTGCCACCAGTGGAATAGCAGGTCCTGGCGGAGGCACGCCCGACAAGCCCGTGGGCACCGTGTGGATGGCTGCCAAGTGTGGTGACTGCGTCATTGCCCAGGTCAAGCAACTGCCAGGCGACCGAGACCGCGTCATCACCCGCGCCACTCTTGAGGCACAGCTCCTCCTCTTGTCAATCATTTAGCAATATTAATATAGGTGGGGATTGTGAAGAAACTGATATTGTTGATGGTGGCGGCTTTGACGGTTGTTACAGGGGCTATGGCAGGGACCTTGCGTGACGATGATGACAAGAACCAGGTCATGAAGCGTGACATCCGTCGCCTGCATCCCGAGCGTGAACGCGCTAAGGCTCAGAAGAAGCTCTTAGAGCAGATGTCGCACAAGGCCGACCCCAAGGCTGACCCTTGGGACACCAGTGACGAGGTGTGGGGTACCGTCGATGTGCCTCGCATGATGGGCAAGGACAGCTTGGCCGTAGAGGGTCATCGATTGACCTCGACAGCAGCCCAGAGCGAGGGTCGCATGGTGTGGCAAGATGACCCTGTCGTCATCCCACTTGACCAACTGATGCTGGGCATGACCGTTGATGACAGCGGTGAGTATCGTTCCAGATATGTCTCGCCAGATGGCTCTTCCAGCGAGTTCTATTTCGCGTTTTCCGTTGGTGAAGATAGCGTGCCTGAACCCTTGCGGCTGTGTGTGCGTTATTGTGCCGACAGCCCACTGGATTATGACCAGGTGATTTTCACCGTCGATGGCTATGATTACATCTTCTACCCTGCGATTGTGGACCACGGCCGTACTGCCGACGGACTGTATTGGTCGGCAAGCGATGACGGGTTGCACCCGGCCTATAGGGATCTCATCTACGCGCTTGCTCATGGGCACTGGGCTATGGTTAAACTTGTGGGCATGAACGGCGTGAGTCGTGTCAAGGTGCTCACCGATGGACAACTTGAGGACTTCGCCACCTCGTTGATGCTCTATCGTCTGCTCGGAGGAGAGATTTGAAAGACGGATGTCGATGTTATGCAACGGATTGCATGACTGTTTTCGGGCATTTGCATAACTTTTTGCATGTTTTTTTCGGGCGGTTTTCAGAAAACGATTAACTTTGTGGCGATTTTTAACAAATCATTGATTGTTTTTTAATAGGTTTAATTCATTTTTTTATGATCAACGTAGAAAACATTGGTACTTGGGCAGGTCTCGTGTGGAATGCCCTGAACGATGCGCAGAAGGCTCTGAATCTCAAGGACCTGCGCAAGGTGACTAAGCTCAAAGTGAACGAAATGCATTGTGCCCTGGGTTGGCTCGCCAAGGAAGGCAAGCTCAACTTCGTTGAGGGTAAGGATGACATCGAGGTTTCCCTGCGATAAGCACGAACAGCATCAACCCCTAACACGTATTTTAGGAATCTTATTCTCGATTAACAATAGCGATGGCGTGGACAGCAATTCACGCCATCGCTATCGTTAATGCATGGGTGTCGTCTTCCTCCTCAAGAAGTACTGATTGAATACAAAAAACCCGGGTCTTATGCCCGGGTTATCGTTCTGTAAAACAAACCATTACTAAGCACTTAAAGTCTCGCGCGACTTCACAGCCAGCGATAAACAATTTTACATTCCATAGCTCATGAATTTGCTTGAGTGCACAAAGGTAAGCACATTTTTTAAATTTACAAAACAAAATGATAAGATTTTCAAAAAAAAATTATTTTCTTTTGTAAACGGTATCTGCCAGTGAATTAAAATCAAGGGAGAAGCCATTTCGGCCCGAGGCCAATAGTATTGCTGTCAGATGCTCTCATTCCGTTTTTGTATGCTAATTAAATAATTCTTTAATGAAGCTACTGAAAACCGTAAAATCAGTGACGTTTTGTGATAAAAAATGTAAATTTGTTTGCAATTTAAAATATTTATATCTTATTTTGCGGCAGTCTTTAAGCGGCGTCTGATTGGATGTAAAAGTTAAGGCGCCCACCATCTTGCCGAAACTCTGGGGACAGGGCAGGTAATCTGGTATCGCAGACTCTTTTGGATATACCTAATTATTATTGATCTAAACATTGACATCATGAACAGGCTATTGAATCAATCAATGCTACTGCTGGCGGCTACCGATATGTTGCCAGTGGCGTTATGTCGTGTGCTTACTCTCAGAATATGCAAGAGTAGAGAAAAGCAGCAACTTTTCTCAAGTGCAAAATAATTTTTTCATAAGCGAGGTTTTGGAGGTGCGCCATTGTCGGGTGTATAAGGGCGCACCTTGTTTTAAAAAAGGCAAAAAAGTAATGGCACACAGTGCAATAGTGGGTTAATAGATGATAGATCTAAAAGTTAGGGTAAAGCTGACAATCTGCCTGTGTGCCATTTGTTTTATCGACGGGGGAGAAAAAAGTAGCTTCCAGGACTATCCCAGAGGCTGAGTGTAAAAAAAATAGACAATAGACTGTAAAAAAAATAGACAATAGACGATTTTGCAGGAAAAAAGTTTGACACGTCATTGTCACACATTATAATTTTGACAAAGCGAAACACGGAAACCGTTTTTCCGATTTCGACAATTAATGTCAAAAACAATTTTATAATGTGAAATGAAAAAAAGTAGGCTTTATTTGTGGTTAAATATTGGAGGTGCGTCTCGATGACGCCGGTCGCGAGAGATGCACCTCCTGTTCTTGACAGCAAGACAAGCCCTGAGATAGTCAACCCAATTATTTATTTCTAAATTTATTTTATTATGAAACAATTACTGTTAACATTGATGACTCTGGCTCTGGCAGGAACTGCCATGGCAGACAGTTACTTGTATTTGGATGATTTTGAGGTCATTCCTGGCCAACGGATTACTGTGCCTGTTAAGGCCAATTTTGATGGTCGCGTGAGTGGATTCCAACTGGACCTGACTTATCCCCAGGGCCTTACTCCCGTAAGCATCAGGGAAGGAGGGGATCTGGCGATTACCTACTTGGAGAGTGACGGCTCTGAGCAGACACAGAGTCCTGCCTTCTACCCCAATCAGGCCCATGACTGCTGCATCGCTATCTTCACGAATGCTGGCTTCTGGGATTCTGACGGTGATGGCATGTATGAGCAATATGGTGTCATCAAGTGGGAAGCCGGTGCCTATGATGAGATGATGTTGTTGACCTTGAATGTCGATGAGGGGTTCACTGGTGATGAAATCATGCTGGAGACCGAACTCTCATCGGGCTCCGATACCCGCGGCGGAACGGTTACAGACCTTGGGCAGGCAGGTCAGCTTTATTCTTATGTATGCCATGTCACTGTCAAGCCCGAGGTGACTGCTCAGCCTGTGATTAACGTTCAGGAAGGCGACGAGGCTTATACCATCATGGCTGTGGGTGATGGAGTGGTAACTCTCTACATCAATGGAGAAGTGGTGGATAACCCCTACATGGTTTACCGCACCGAAGAGGAACAGATGCTCGAAGTCGCAGCTACAGCCCAGGAAGAGGGTAAACTCATCAGCGAGGTTGTGACTGTTACAGTTGTCGTGCCGCCTGTTGTCGTTGATCCCGATCCGGTTGAGCCTGCCGACTATGCCCTGACCCTGGCCGATGCCGAGGTGCTGCATGGCAACAATGTGGTCATCCCCGTCTCGATGACCAACGCTGAGCCTATCACCGCTTTCCAGACCGACCTCTATCTGCCAGAGGGCTTCGAACTGCTGGATGCTGTGCCTGCTGAGCGCATGGCAGCCGACCATATCCTGTCCAAGAATAAGATGGCCGACGGTGGCGTCCGCATCCTGTGCTACTCGCTGTCGATCAGTCCGTTCACTGGCAATGAGGGCGAATTGTTCTATATCACAGTCAGCGTGCCCGATGATGCTGCCGGCGACTATACCTTGATGTTGAAGAAGAGCATCTTGACCACTGCAGGTGAGAATGCCGAGGTGCGTTGCGAGGACGCTTCCAGCAACCTCAACGTCTGGGCCTATGTGATCGGCGATGCCAATGGTGATGGCGTGGTGACCGTGAGCGATGTTGTGGCTGTTGCCAATTATATCCTCGGCAAGAATCCTCAGCCCTTCATCTTTGATGCTGCCGACGTGAACGGTGATGGCGAGATCACGGTAACCGATGTCGTGCTCATTGCCCGCATCGTCCTCAATCCCACGCTTGAAGACCTGAATCAGCTGCGCGCCCCTGCTGTGGCCGCTGTCAATGATGCCATGAGTGGCGAGGGCATCACCATCGCTGCTGGTGAGACCCGCAAGGTGACCATTGCTCTTGATAATGCGATGACCTATACCGCCTTCCAGCTCGACATGCAGCTGCCCGACGGCTTGACCGCCAGCAACTTCGCTCTGACAAGCCGTGCCGGTAGCCATGCCCTGGATGCCAATGTCCTGGAGGATGGCACCCAGCGTGTGATGTGCTACTCGCCCATGCTGGCAACCATCGATGGCAACGAGGGTGCCCTGCTCACCTTTGAGGTAACTGCAATGGGCGATGTCAATGGCAATATCATGGTGGACGGCATCGAGATGGTCAATGCCGCTTGCCAGACGGTGAACCTCGACGGCTTCGCCATGAGTGTGAACAGTGGCACTACTTCGGTCAAGGAAACCGTTGCTGGAGTTCGCATCTATGCCGAGGGTCATGACATCATCATTGAGAGCCCTGTTGCACAGCGTGTTGTCATTAGTGACGTGGCAGGTCATGCCTACAGCGTTGATGTGGTCGAGGGTCGCACTGTGATCCCAGCCCGCAATAGTGGTGTGGTCGTGGTCAAGGCTGGTGAGAAGACTGCCAAGCTCATGATTAAGTGATATTGTGAATAATAATCATTAGGATGATGAAACCTAAGAGTTTATTATCTTTACTGATGGTCGTTGCGGCAACATTTCAGGTTGCCGCAACCGACCTGTTTCGCGTGCAGGATTTCACTATCCAGCCTGGTGACACTGCACTGGTTGAGATCGTGCTGGAAAACGAGGCGGAATATACTGCCTTCCAGACCGACCTGTATTTTCCCGAGGGACTGGTGCTTGATCGCCAGTCGGTCAAGTTGACCGACCGCAAGGCCCAGGACCACATGATCATAGCCAATGATCTGGTGGACGGCGGCGTGCGCCTCATGTCCTACTCAATGGGTGTGAATGCCTATAGCGGCAACAGTGGTGCCTTGGTCACCTTCAAGGTCGTTGCCGATGAGTCCCTGACAATTCCCGCAGTCATTGTCCAGAAGCGAACCCGTTTCACCCTGGCGGCGTCAGGAAGCGAGATCTCTTTTGATGGATCGACATGTGTTGTTTCATGTCAAGGAGATGTGAATACCGATGGTCGCAGGACCATCTCGGATGTGACAACCCTCATCAACTATCTGTTGACCAGTGATGGCTCGTTGATCAGCACGAGTATTGCCGACGTGAACGGTGACAATAGAGTCAGTATTGCCGATGTTACTACATTGATCAACCTGCTGTTGCAAGGTTGACGCTTGAATTATTTAATCACAGATAAAGTATAATCGAAACAATTATGAACAATCACAACAGCTTTTTCAGAACAGTCCTCGTGGCATTGCTGATGTCAATGGCCTGTTCACTTGGTGCGCAGAATCAGTTCTGGGTAGGTGGCATCCACTATGAAGTGATGACCAACCAGCCCTATTATTATGATGGTAACTGTACTGTCAGGGTAATTGACGCCGGCAGCGATGGCTATAGTGGAACGATTGTCATTCCCAAGGTGGTCATGTGTCGTGTTTCCAGCAGCTATGGGGACGATTACCAGAAGTCTTTTGCCGTCACCGAGGTGGGCATAGGTGCCTTTCGCGACTGCAAGAACTTGACGAGTGTTGTCTTGCCGTCCTCCATCAAGACCATCGGCAAGAATGCCTTCTATGGCTGTTCGGCATTGTCAAGTGTGACGATACCTAATGGTGTTAATACCATCCAGGCCTCGGCATTCGGCTACTGTACCAGCTTGACCAGCATTGTGCTGCCCAATTCGGTGATGACCCTTGGCGACAATGTCTTTTACGGATGTTCGTCGCTGACCAGTGTCACACTCTCTAAAAACATTGGTTCGCTCAAGGGCGCGTTCCAAGGCTGTACTTCACTGGTATCGATAGACTTGCCACCCTTGATGTATGACCTTAATGGCACCTTCAAGGATTGTACTTCCCTGACGAGTGTCAACATGCCTAAATCGATAAGCGTCATCGAGTCCAACGCTTTTGACGGTTGTACCGCCCTGCGAAGCATCTTCCTGCCTGACGGATTAACGAGGATTGGAAATAGGGCATTTGCTGGCACTGGGTTGACATCGCTGGAAATTCCCTCAACGGTGAGCTCTATCAACGACTATGCCTTTGACGAATGCAACAATCTCACGTCGGTTTCGGTTCGTGCCGCCAATCCTCCAGGGATGACTAACAATGGCATCTTTTCCTCCGAGACCTATGCCTCGGCCTTGCTCAAAGTCCCCGAAGTGTCTCTTACGGCTTATCAATCGGCTTACGGATGGAAACAATTCCAGAACATCTCGGGTGATGCTGAACTGAACACCCACTATGACCTGGAGGTGAACGGCATCTACTACTTGAAGGTCGGCCCCAATACTGTCAAGGTGACCTACAAGGACGACAGTTATAACAGTTACAGTGGCTCGGTGAATATTCCCGCTACGGTGACCAGTGGCGGCACCACCTATGATGTCATCGGGGTAGGCCATTCGGCATTTCGCAATTCAACCTTGTTGACAGCAGTGACGATGCCTGCAAGTGTGACGTCAATCGACGGTCTTGCCTTCTATGGTTGCTCTGGCTTGTCAACAATTGAAATCCCTGATGGTGTCACTACCATTGCTAATGCCGCGTTCTCGGGTTGTAGTGGTCTGACGTCATTGACCATTCCTGAAAGTGTTGCTTTCATCGGCGGCAGTGCTTTTTACGGCATCCCCGTGCAGTCGCTCACATGGAATGCGCGTGAGTGCTGGAGTAATGGTGACATGACTACATCCAATATCACTGAGGTCTCCATCGGTGACCAGGTCAGGGTGATACCCCCTAACTTCGCCCGTTGTGCCAAACTCTCATCGCTGGAACTCCCAGCGTCTCTAACCACTATTGGAGATGAGGCGTTCTATTACAATGAAGGAAAATTGCCTTCGTTGACTATCCCTGAAGGGGTGGTCTATGTAGGATCCGCGGC
>Ga0247611_10006213_pt1 | contig 15448 bp, 12 predicted proteins | sample 177DNAGHGhighgp2_FD_192422 | JGI IMG/M metagenome (GOLD analysis project Ga0247611, IMG submission 192422) | Sheep rumen microbial communities from Palmerston North, Manawatu-Wanganui, New Zealand - 1770 DNA GHGhigh gp2 | ecosystem: Host-associated > Mammals > Digestive system > Stomach > Rumen...
ATCTAATTCATCTTTGGTATAGAATTCAAAGCCTACAAGTTCAGTACAGTATTCAATTCCTTTAGTTGGAGTATCTTCAACTTTATTTTCATCATCAGATAGATAGATTTGAGGTGAATCTACAATAGTTACTTTGTAACATGTCTTGTTGTCTACCTTAACTGCTACATATCCAAATTTGTTTTTCTTAAAAATAAAATTAGCTTTTTTTAATCTTGATACCAAATCAAGTTCTGCTACATGATAATAGTACTTTTCTAAATACTTCTCTTTTTTAGGTTTATATTTAAACATTCTAAACATAAAACTTTGCATCAAAAGAGTGAATAATAAAAAGAATATTACACCAACGATAGTAAATGTTTTATTTGACTTATAAGCACTTAATATGCTAAATAATACTCCAAGCCCAAATGAAACAATACTTAATGTGAACAATACCCATTTATTTAATCTATATGGCTTATTTTCCATTAATCATCGTCCTTCTTTCCGATAGAATCAACACCAAGGTCAAACTTAATTGCAGTGTTAAATTGTCTAAACATTTCACCAAACATTCTTAATTCTCTATAGCCTCTAATTAAACTTTGAGCTTCATCAAAGCGGAAGCACATTTGATACTCATTCTTATTGTCAAAACTATTTAAGAAACAAAATCTCTTAACTAATTCAATGTTAATTTTAGGATCATTTACAATGATAACTGTTACAACATTTTTTAAATCAAATGACTCTATTTTTAAATTTTCAAAGCTTCTGTTTAGCGCAAATTCACGTAGTCTTTGATTAGAATAATCAAAATTTTCAAGACTCTTAACATCCTCACATAAGATAAACTTAAATAATGCATTTTGATTCTTTCTAGCATAAATATGAATTGTATCATTATTAAATACTTCTTCATCTTTTGCATACGTCAAATTATATTTTAATTGTGTATAAGCTAAAGATGAATAATAGCTAGTACATGGTAAATAACCATGTTCTTTCTTTATTGAATCTCTAATATCATCTTTTGCTAAAATATCTACTTTCAAAGGCATAATATCAATTCCTTTCACCATTACAAAAATTATAACATTATTCGTTTTTCTTTTCAATTTCTAGGCTTTTATGTATACTATACGTAAAGGTGATAATAATGAAATATCCTAAGTTTTTAAATACTAATCTAAATTTAATAGCTCCATCATTTGGATGTACAACTGAGCCATATAGTTCTCGACTAGATATGGCAATCAAGCATTTTAAAGAATATAATATCAACACTATCGAAGGAATGAATACTAGAAATTCTATCGGTTATCGTTCTAACACTAATGAATTATGTGCTAAAGAGTTCATGGATGCTTACAAAGATAACAACTTTATTATGTCAGTAGGCGGAGGTAATCTAATGAATGAAATCTTAGATTACATTGATTTTGATTATATTAAGACATTACCTCCAACTTATTTTATGGGCTATTCTGATAATACCAATTTAACATTCACATTAACCACTATTTGTGATGTTGCAACAATTTATGGTTATAACGCTCCCGAATTTGGAGCTTTAAAACTAGAAAAATCTATGATTGACCAACTAGAATTTATTAAAGGTAAAAAATTAAAATTTAGTGGTAACAAAAAATTTGAACTAAACCCAATTAAATCAGAAACAGATCCATATCTAGGTTATAATTTAGATACTGTAAATAATCTTATTGTAAAAAATTATAATGCTCCATTTACTGGAAGACTTATAGGTGGTTGCTTAGACATATTGCAATTCTTAATTGGCACAAAATATGATAAAGTTAATGAATTCAATGAGCGTTATAAAGAAGATGGATTCATATGGTATTTAGAATCTTGTGATTTAGAAGCGTGGAATACTAAACTAGTTCTTCTTCAAATGGAACGAGCTGGGTGGTTTAAATATTTGAAAGGCTTTGTAATAGGTAGACCTTTCAATTACAACAATGACTTTATTGGCCTTGAAATTCACCAAAGCTACATTGATGTCTTGTCAAAATATAATGTACCTATTTTGCTAAATACCGATATTGGTCATTTAAAGCCATGTATACCAGTAATTAATGGTGCTATTGCAATAGTAAATATTGATAATGACAATTACTCAATTGAATACCAACTAAGATAATTATATTTAAGGTGACCATATGGTTGCCTTTTTTTAAAAAAGAGATGGTTAAGTTAACAACCATCTCTAGAATTTATTTTAATAAATTTTCTAATTCAGATTCACCATAAACCTTTATGCCATTTTTAATTAAAAGTGAGGCACAAATTCCTGGTTCATCTATTAATGTGTGAGAAAACGTACCATCATATCGCCTAGTGCCACATGATGGACTTTTTTCTTTTAATATAGCTATCCTACAATTGTATTTGATAGCTTTTTCTAAGGCAATTCTAGCACCTAAATTATATTCTTTAGTCACGTCTTTGCCGTCTTTATTTATTACTTTCGAATTCAATACTTCTGCAGGAGTTCTTGGAGTTGAAAGACCGCCTTCTACTTCTGGACAAATCAATATAAAGTTATATTTTTCTTTTAGTTTTAAAACATTAGTATTTAGATTATTTAATCCATTATACTTAACGTTTTTTCCAACTAAACAAGCACTAACTAAAATATTTTCCATTAGAATACTTTTTTACGAACGATAGTTTGAACTCTATCTGGTCCTACTGAGAACATATCAACAGAAACACCAGTTAATTCTTCAATCTTTCTAATATAGTTCTTAGCATTTTCTGGTAATTCATCAAAGCTTGTTACATGAGTAATATCTTCAGTCCAACCAGGAACTGTTATGTAAACAGGTTTGCAACGTTCAAATACTGATAATGTACCTGGTTCATAATCAATTAACTTGCCATCAAGTTCATAATGAGTACAAATCTTTAATTCATCTATACCAGTTAATACATCGAATAACATTAAGCTCCAGCTAGTAACACCAGCAATACGAACTGCATTCTTCAATACAACTGCATCTAAATAACCAACACGACGTGGTCTCTTTGTAACTGTACCATATTCATGACCACGTTCACGTATCATTTGGCCAAGTTCATTATCTAATTCTGTTGGGAATGGACCTGCACCTACACGTGTTGTATAAGCTTTACAGATACCAACAACAGTATCAATATAGCGAGGAGCAATACCAGCATTTAGTGGAACACTTGATGCAAGTGGACTTGATGATGTTACATATGGATATGTACCATGGTCAAGACACAACATAGCACCTTGAGCACCTTCAAATAAAATCTTCTTATTTTGTTTGATACAGTCATTTAAGAATACTGATGTATCACATAAGTACTTACCTAAAATCTTACCATAGCCTAAATATTCATTATATATTTCTTCTTCATTTACTTCAGGTAAACCATACATCTTAAGTTCCATGTTCTTAATCATTAGAGCTTCGTGTAATCTTTCTTTAAAGAATTCTGGTTCAACTAAATCTCCCATACGAATACCAATACGGCTAGCCTTATCAGTATAGCATGGTCCAATACCTTTCTTTGTAGTTCCAATCTTGTGGTCTCCCTTAAGATTTTCACTAGCACCATCTAGCATGATATGGTATGGCATAATAACTTGAGTACGATCACTAATCTTTAATTGGTAGTTAGTAATTCCTCTTTCTTCCAAGCCATGTAATTCCTCTAAGAAAGCTTTAGGATTTAATACAACACCATCTGCGATAACATTAACAATATGAGGATTAAAAATACCTGATGGTACAGATTGAAGAGCGAACTTCTTTCCATCTACAACGATAGTATGACCAGCGTTGTTACCACCTTGATAACGAACTACAACATCAGCTTCTTGGGCTAAGAAATCGGTAATTTTACCTTTTCCTTCATCTCCCCATTGGCTTCCCATTACAACACAGCAACTCATAATATAATCTCCTAATCAATAACTACATCTTTAGTCTCTTCACCAGTGATACCTAAGATATCACGAGCAACCCAAACACCATTAGCACTAGCTTGTGCTAAACCACGAGTAATACCAGCACCGTCTCCACCAACATATAAACCATCTACACATGTCATAAACTTATTGTTTACTACAGGACGAGCACTATAGAACTTAGCTTCAACACCATATAATAATGTATGATCATTTGCGATACCTGGAGTAACATGGTCTAAGGCTTCAATCATTTCCATAATTGACTTCATTGTATTATAAGGTAATACAAGACCTAAATCACCAGGAACAGCTTCTTTTAAGCTTGGTTCAATGAAACCTTCTCTAAGTCTCTTTTCAGTTGTACGACGACCTTTTAATAAGTCACCATATCTTTGAACAATAACTGAACCACATGATAATTGGTTAGCTAATTTTGAAACTTCATGAGCATACTCATTTGGAGCATTGAATGGATCACTAAACTTATGTGATACAAGTAATGCGAAATTAGTATTTTCAGTTCCAAGCTTAGGATCACCATAAGCATGACCATTAGCTAGGATTGTACCAGAGTGGTTTTCAACTACAACATGGCCACTTGGGTTTGAACAGAACGTTCTAACAACTGTACCAACGCTTGTTCTATAAATGAATTTACCTTCGTATAATTCTCTATTAATTTCATCCATGATAACATTAGATGTTTCAACACGAACACCAATGTCAACTTGGTTATTCTTTAATTGGATTGCGTGTTCATTGCAAATCTTTTCAAGCCATAATGAACCATCACGGCCTACCGCAAGCAATACCTTATTAGTATTGATGATTTCATCACCAATTTGAACACCAACAACCTTGTTATTTTCAACTAGAACATCAGATACAACAGTGTCATAACGCATGTCAATCTTCTTGTTTAATTCATCAAAAATCTTCTTTAAAATTTCTTGATTAGATTCAGTTCCAAGATGACGTACACGTGAACGAAGTAGTTTTAAACCAACTCCAATAGCTCTACGTTCGATATCACGAACCGCTTGAGTAGTAGGGTCAGTAATAACTGTTGTAGCACCATACTTCAATTGGATATCGTCAACATACTTAATTAAATCAAGTACTGTCTTTTCTCCAAGATAATCTGTCATCCAACCACCGAATTCACTAGTGATGTTAAACTTTCCATCTGAATAAGCACCAGCACCACCGAAACCATCAGTAATTGAACAAGATGGGTAGCAACCAGATACTCCTTCTTTATTTACAGGACACTTTGCAAGCTTATGCATAAGTACCGGACATTTTCTTTTATAAATATCGTGACCCTTATCTACTAATAAAACTTTTAGTTCAGGGTTTTTAGTAATTAATTCGTAAGCGCAGAAAATTCCACAAGGACCTGCACCAACAATTACAACATCATACTTTTTCATTTAGTTTCAACCTCACATTGTTTTTTGACATTACACTTAATTATATATTATGTAGTTTGAAAATAAAAGTCCTACGAGAAATAAAAATATAACCCAAAAATTCAAATGATTTATTGTTAGAAAAAAAGATGAAGCGAATAAATCACTTCATCTCTAATTATTCAAGGAATGTACCTTGACTACTTCTATCTTTTGCGGCTTTACCATAAGCAGTTACAGTAACACCTGAACCACTATAAATATACTGAACTCCATTAGCTAATGTTCTTGTAATAGTTAAAATAAATTCAGCAGTTCTTACTTCACCTTCAAGTATAAAACCAACACCTGATAAATTTGTTGGTGTAACTTTAGAATACGTATCTACTCCTGTTGTATATACAAAGTCTACATTAGCAATATTTGCGATGGTAGATGTTGAATCACCACTAACACCAATATCCATATATGCGATATATGGGTTATAACCATCACCTGCTGACAATGCATATTCAACACCGGAATTAACATCTTCTAATGAAATTTCCTTTTCAAAATAATATGCTTTGCCAGGTAAAAGAGTGTCATTGAATTCAATATCATAAGAACCATCAGAAAAATAACTACTATAATCTTTTGGTGTAGAACGAATTAATTTATAAAGTCTAAATCCCATAGCCTTAGATTCAGGATTATACAATACAAATTTCATAGTACCAGGCTTAATAGGTGCGACCCAAATAACACGATTTGGAACCAACAAGTTTCCTGTCCATGAACCAACTTGTGCATTAGGTACAGCATATAAACCTTTTTCATTAATAATATCAATTTGGGCTGAACCTGTCATACGCATTAAATAGTCACCATTTTTATATGTAGAACCATTTTCAGCAGTCTGTACACTAGTTAAATAATTAACGATTTCTTCATCAGGCGCATTATATTTAATATTTCCGTTGCTATATGGTAATTCGTAAGAACTACCTGAATCATGTGGGTAGTAAAATTTCGAATAATTTATACCCTTCTTATTTGTATTTGCATATAGTTTGATATCAGAACCAACGAAATAACCTAAGTTATTTCCTTTTGTGCTCGCTTTTTGAGTTTTAACGGTTTCAATTTGCTTCCTTCCTTGAGATAATTCCATTTGAATTGTAGTCGAAGTAGGCTCTATTATTGTTGATGACTCAACTCTAAATGGATAAGCTTCATTCTTACCAATAGAATGATCTTTTTTACCACTTAAGTCAATATATAATTGTCTTAAGTCTGTTGATGATCCATAACCAACACCATTTTGAGATGGTTTGTCTTGCCATTGAATAGTATCATTATCACTATCATAATCACCAATTAAACCATAATTTGATATATATTTGTAACCATTAATAGCAGATACATTCCTACTAAAATTAAAGCTAGAGTGATAAACACCTATTTCAGAAATATCATTATCTACATATCCAGCAATATAACCTGATAAAGTATTTTTAGTAGAACCAATTTTAGCATTTGCAAGTGTGAAATCAGAAACACTAGTTTCAATTTTTGTGCCACGTGTTTTACTTCCAATATATCCAAATAAGCCAGTATAATCAGATGCAATTGAACCATTAATTAATGTAGTAGTTCTTTCGTCTAATACATACCTGCTAGGCTTCAAATAATTGTCACTTGTAAAATCAGTAGTTATCATTAAATTTTTAATTGAATATCCATTACCTTTAAAATTTCCGACGAAAGGATGTGAATTTGTTCTATCACTTGAATTTAAAATACCAATAGGAGGAAGTGGTGACTGTACACCATCCTTCTTTAAATCAGACATATCGATATCATTAGCTAATTCAAAATATGTAGGATTATCTTCATCATCATAATAACCTAAATCTTGTAACCAAGCTAAATTATATAAGTGACGAGCTTGAGTAATTTTATATGGATTATCCTTTGAACCATCACCAGAATAATAATAGTCGGAATTTGCACTCAATCTATTATCAGAAGTGTCAGTTGTTATACCGGCAAATCCTAAATACCAGGCATATACACTAGATACAGAGATAACACTTCCAGATATCATAATAAGAGCTATTAATGATAATTTCTTATTTAATTTCATAATAGCCTCCTAACGAACTCTAAATTCTAAATCCTCTTTGAAAAATATTCTATCAACATTTGTACCAACGTTATCTGTCCACAATCTATTGATATTGTTTTTATTGTAATCAAACAATAAATAAATGGAAACTTCTTGTCCAATTGTTGTATTTCCACTAATAACATTTATTTCATCTAATTTACTTGTACCAAATGAAACATATGGTAAATTCTTAACTGAAGAACCATCACTATAATTATCAATTTGAAAATTATTACCATCTGTTGTAGTTAAATAATAAAAATCTGCAACATTAGATAAATAATTTAAGAAATCACCATTTGTAGTTTCTTTAAAAATAGATCCATTAACACTCAAATCATTTCTTGAAAGAGAAACTGCATATGATTCCTTATTACACACAAAGCTTAATTTATATATGATTCTATCATAATCATTAAGTGAATCGAATGGAAGAGGTCTGTCTTTCCCCCACTTGTCAATATCCCCATTTTCTAGATCAAAGCTATACGTATCATTATCTATATTGTGTAATGCTTTATAACGCTCTAAATGACCATTAGTTACTGCTACATCTGCTGTTCTAACAGAAATACCACTAGCTTCACAAGTGCTGTTTGAAATAAACCAACCATATATGAACGAAATTGTAGCTAATAAAGTTATAGACAAAGAAAAAATAAGTTTTATTAGTTTTCTGTTCATATATACCTCCATAATTACAAAAAGCCAGTGAATTTCACTGGCCATTTACTCCAAAATAGCCGCAATAAAATGATAAGCCCTTTTGAAAAATAAATCAAGTATTTAAAATTTTTAATTCTTTAATCTATAAAATTTTAATTAAATAATCTATCCAGATAATTAGATAAAATAACTAGATATTCTCTTCTATCTTTGAAATGTCTTTTATTTAAAATTATTTGAATTCTATTATTATAATAGTTTAACTTTAATTCCTTACTTGTCTCGTTAGCAGTTTGGAATAACACTTGACCATTTAATGTACGAGTCTTTTCAGGTGTAAAGAATAAAGTAATTTCATTGTCATTGGCAATAGTTTTCTCTATACCATTATTCTCTACTAAATATTGATATAGTTTTTCATACATGTAGTACTTCAATTCATCATCAAAGTCACCAAATCTATCATGTAATTCTTCTGTTAATTCATTTAAGCCGTTAACTGTATGTAATTTGTCAATTTTCTTGTGAATTTCAATCTTAACATCATCATTTGAAATATATTTAGTATCAATAGTTCTACTAGATAATACTTCTTTTGGAGTTTTATCCTTCTCTTTATTAATATCTTCAAGTTCAGGATGTTTAATTTTTTCAATTTCTTCATTTAAAATTTCTAGATATGTTTCTAGTCCAATTGAAGAAATAAATCCACTTTGTTCATCACCTAAAATGTCACCAGCACCACGAATGGCTAAATCACGCATGGCAATCTTATAACCACTTCCAAGTTCATTGAACTCTTTAATAGCTTCAAGACGCTTTTTAGCGTCATCGGTCAATACTTTTTTAGGTTCATACATCATGTAGGCATATGCGATTCTATCACTTCTACCAACACGACCACGAAGTTGATATAATTGAGACAAACCAAGTCTATTAGCGTCATGAACTATTAATGTATTGCAATCAGGAATATCAATACCAGTTTCAATAATTGTAGTACATACAAGCACATCATACTTTTTATCAATGAAATCACTGATTACGTCTTCTAACTCATTCTTTTCCATCTTTCCATGGCCGATTGCAATACGTGCGTCTGGTACAAGACGTTGAATCTTATCAGCAACAGCACCGATTGAATCAACCAAATTATACATATAGAAAACTTGACCACCACGTGCCATTTCACGTAAAATGGCATCTCTTATAATAGCGTCATTTCTTTGTAATACATATGTTTGAACGGGATATCTATTCTTTGGTGGTGTTTCAATAATTGATAAATCTTTAATACCAGCAATAGACATTTGTAATGTTCTTGGAATTGGGGTAGCACTTAAAGTGATAGTGTCAACATTTACTTTAAGCTGTCTAATCTTCTCTTTATGTATTACGCCAAATCTTTGTTCCTCATCGATTATAAGTAAACCTAAATCATGATACTTGATGTCATCTGATAGAAGTCTATGTGTACCTATTATGATATCAGCCTGACCGGATTCAATCTTTTTAAAAATCTCTTTTTGTTCCTTAAGTGGTACAAAACGGTTTAATAATTCAATATCAACACCAAAATCATCCATACGAGACTTAAACGTATTATAGTGTTGTTTAGACAAAATGGTTGTAGGACATAATAATGCTACTTGCTTACCATTTTGAACCATCTTGAAAGCGGCACGAAGAGCTACTTCTGTCTTACCATAGCCAACATCCCCACAGATAAGTCTATCCATAACACGGTCGCTTTCCATATCAGCCTTAACCATATTAATAGCTTTTTCTTGGTCTTGAGTTAAATCATAAAAGAATCTATTCTCAAATTCCATTTGATCACTATTATCAGGCTCACACGCAAATCCTACTGATGAACCACGTTTAGCATAAAGTTTAATAAGCTTGTCTGAAATATCATGCACTTTTTTACGAACACGTTCTTTCGCTTTCTCCCAAGCACCTGTACGTATCTTAGTAATCTTCACATTATCAGTTACGGCATTATATTTCTCAATTCTATTAATTTGTTCAATTGGAACATATAATGTGTCATTATCTTGATATGTTATTTCTAGATAATCACGCTTAATACCTGCATTATCAATAGTTTTTAAGCCTTTGTATACACCAATACCATAATCGAAATGAACTACATAATCTCCTTCTTTAAGTTCATTATAATGACTTATTTTAGTTGTGTTCTTATAAATTGATTTATATTTAGGGCGACGAAGAACATATTTATTTTCAAACAAAGTCTCTTCGTTAATGATATTAATTTCTTTAGAGAATACTGATAATGTTAGATATTTCTCATAAACAATATTTACTTGTCCAAGCTTGATAGCTTCAAAGCTATCTACTTGTGAATAAGGAATTGATGATTCTAAAAGAATTGTCTTTAATCTTTCTAATCTAATTTCACTTGTGATAGCTATGATAATTAAATGATTCTTATAATCTTTTAGATTATCAATAATTAAATCAGGTTGTCCCTTCATCTCAACTATATTAGTTATATCAGGGTTAAATCCTTCTTTAAAATATTCAGATAAGCCTTCACTTGATACATTAGCATAAGAAATTAGTTTATCTTTTGAAATATAATAATCTAATTGCAATAAATATGAATTATTCTCACTTATAGCATAATCTTTCAAATCCTCAACCATATGATCATATGTTTCAATAATTGATACAATATCTACAAGATAAACTCTAGGATCTTTAACATAATCAATGATAGTTTCCCTAGTATTGTCAAAGAACGAAATATAACGCATCATATTTTCAAGGTTATCTCTAATTGATAAATCATATAAATCTTTATCAATTCTATTAGATTCCTCAAGAGATAAATTATTATTAATTTTAAAATTATTAATTTCTTTAGAAGCATTTGCAAGAATTTGATCAGTATAAAATAATTCAGATACTGGAATAATCTCTACATTACTAACCTCTCTAATTGATTTTTGCGAATCAACATCAAATTCTTTGATTGTATCAATTTCATCATCAAAGAAATCAATACGAATTGGATTAGTGAAATTTAGAGGGAAAACGTCAACAATTTCACCACGATTAGAGAATTCACCAGTTTTAGTAACAGTATAAGTTCTTTTGTATCCTGCTGCTAACAGTTTTTCTATTAAGGTATTAGGACCTATAATTTGACCTTTCTTTAAATTAAATACCGATAATTTCCATTTATCTTTATTTAATTCATATTTAATAGCAGCATTTATATTCATTACAACTATATATTTTCTGTCTTCACTAAGAAGAGAATATATAGTATTAATACGTTCGAATTTAAAATCACCTGAAACATTTAATATTTCAGCTGCGACTAATTCATCTCCAGGGTAAAACAAAACCTCTTCATCATTTAAAATTGATGTGAGTTTATCATAAGCTTTTTGGGCTTCATACAAGTTAGGCAAGATTACAAATGTTGTCTTGTTATTAGTCTTAAAATCAATGATTGCACTCGAAAGCAAAAAATCAGTCGAACCTGACTTGATGTTATATTTAGAAGAATTAACTATCTCTTTAAAATACTTATTATTCTTTAAAAAATCTATAATCATAATTATATTCTCCTTTCGCCAAAAAAATGAATTAATTCAAGACACTTAATTGTATCACATTTCATTTTATTTTTCTAATTTATGCAAAAAAGGATTTGGTTTTCCAAATCCTTATTTGTGTTGACTTAAAGCTGTACCAAGTTCTTGAACTGTTTGGTTTTCTGTTAAGTAATTGTATAAACAAGAAGCTACATGTTCAAAAGCGGAATCAGCTTTAATTTTATCTTCATCTTTAAAGCGGCTTAATACCCAATCAGGTACAGGAATATTTCTATCACGAGAAATACCTACTTTAATTCTGTTGAATGTTTCAGTACCAAGATTAGCAATGATAGACTTTAATCCATTATGTCCACCAGCACTTCCCTTTGTACGGAAACGAATCTTACCAACTTCCATATCTAAATCATCACAGATGATTAGCATATCTTCAATGTCAATCTTATAGAAATCTTTTACAAGACGGATTGAATCTCCAGATAAATTCATATATGTAGTAGGTTTTAATAAGATGACTTTCTCGCCTGTTTGATTAGTTGAGGCGATAAGGCCTTTAAATTTTGTTTCTACAGTAAAATCTAAATGCAGTTTGTCTGCTAGTTTATCAATAGTTGAGAAACCGACATTATGTCTAGTTCCATCATATTCATGGCCAATGTTTCCAAGGCCAACAATTAATTTCATATTATAATAATTCTCTCTTTGTCTTGTCGTAAGAATACATAAATAAACCAGAAAGTGGTTCATCATTTACGACTCTCTTAATTGCATGTCCTAAAAGTTTACCAACTGATAAAACCTTAATCTTAGGACTCTTCTTATCTTCACCTTGACGGATAGTGTTTGTAATAACAACTTCCTTAAGGCTTGAAGCGTTAATTCTTTCAATAGCAGGACCTGATAATACACCATGAGTAGCGCATGCATAAACATCTAATGCACCATTCTTCTTTAAAGCTTCACTTGCAGCACAAATAGTACCAGCTGTATCAATCATGTCATCAATCATAACACAGTTCTTTCCTGATACATCACCGATAATATTCATTACTTCTGCCTTATTAGGTTCAGGACGACGCTTGTCAATGATTGCAATTGGGGCTTCTAATACCTTAGCTAATTCACGAGCACGTGTTACACCACCGTGGTCTGGTGATACAACGCAAACATTTTCAAGATTCTTGTCTAAAATGTAGTTAGCAAGAGTTGAAAGACCCATTAAATTATCCATTGGGATATTGAAGAATCCTTGAATTTGGGCAGCATGAATATCCATAACGATAACTCTGTTTGCACCAGCTGCTTGTAATAAATCAGCAACTAGACGAGCACTGATAGGTTGTCTAGACTTAGCTTTACGATCTTGACGAGAATAACCATAGTAAGGAATTACAAGGTTAATTGTCTTAGCACTTGCTCTCTTTAGCGCATCGCACATAATAAGAAGTTCCATTAAATGATCGTTTGCAGGAGCTGATGTTGGTTGAACAACGAATACATCGCATCCTCTTACAGTTTCAGTAATGTTTACATTAATTTCTCCATCTGCAAAGTGTAATACTTCGCACTTAGCAAGAGGTAATCCTGAGAACTTTGAAATTTCTTCAGCAAGTTCAACGTTAGCACTTAATGTGAATAATTTTGTTTTATTTTCCATGTTAGATTTTTACTCCTAATTATTAAATTTTCTAGCAATCTTTATTATATATTCTTTTTACATTTTTTTAAAGTGTATCTCTTAAGAAAACGTTTCTATAAAAGTTTTGTCAAACAAACAAAGTTGTATTTCGACAATTTCTTTTTTAATTCCTCTAAAACTTCTACATCTTTAGATATAGAAAATAATGTAGAACCACTACCAGACATCATAGTATGAACTGATTCACTCATAATAGATTTAATCTTTTTAAGTTCCTTTACTACCTCAAATGCTGGAGTTTCTAAATCGTTGAACATATTTTGATTAAGCTTTTCTAAGTCATTTTCTTTTAGACCTTCAATAACTTTATCAATTCTTGATTCTAAAGATTCTTTATTAGGGTCAAAAGCTTTATATATATCCTTTGTTGAACAACCAAATGGTGGTTTAACAAGTAAGATAGGCCACTTATCATATGAAACATCTAAAAGTTTACATTCTGTACCGGTACCAACACATAGACAAGCTTTTTGGTATACACAATAAGGAACATCACTTCCTAGTTGAGCACCTAATTGAGCTAATTCATCTAATGTTTTATCTAGATTAAATAATCTATTTAAACCACGTAATGTTGCAGCTGCATCACTAGAACCACCTGCTAGTCCAGCTTCTGATGGAATCTTTTTATCTAGATTAATTAAGACACCACTTTTAATATTATATGTATCAATAAATAACTTTGCAGCTTTATAAACAAGATTCTTTTCTACATCAATTTTGGTATTATCTAATAAAATGATTTCCTTATTTAAAACTTCAAATGTAAGTGAATCATACAAATCTACAGGAACCATTATGTTTTTAACTTCATGGTACCCAGTAGGCAAGGTATCACCCACATATAAAGCTAGATTAACTTTAGCATATGCATACTCACTAATCATATTATTTATCCTCTAAAAATTCTGTCAATTCAACAAAGTCTCTAACATTTAATTCTTCACTACGAACAGCTTCATTAAATCCTTTTTGATGGATGAATTCTAACACTTTTTCTTTATCATAATTTCCTTGTTTCATATTATTAACAAGAGTCTTTCTTCTTTGCGCAAATGCGACTCTTACAAGTTTAAAGAATTCTTCTTCATATTTTGTTTTATATGGGGATTCATCATATAAATCTAAACGAATTACTGCACTATCTACATTTGGTTTTGGAATAAAGATATTACGACTGATTTTTAATACCTTTTTCGCACTAGCTCTGTATTGAATCGCAACAGATAAGCTGTTGTAATCTTTAACATCAGGACGCGAACAAATTCTATCAGCAACTTCGTCTTGCATCATCATGGTATATGATTTAATCTTATCTGTTTCTGATAATAATTTTAAAATAATAGCTGTAGTAATGTAATAAGGTAGATTAGCTACTAAGCAAATTTTATGCTTGAAATCAAAATGCTTCTTCAATTCTTCTTCAATATCAACCTTTAATATGTCTTGGTGAACCAAATCAAAGTTGTCATAGTCAGCAAATAATTTGTTTAAAATAGGAATCAAATCATCATCAATTTCAAATGCGACAACCTTATGAGCATGTTCTAGCAAATGAACTGTTAGACTACCAAGACCAGGCCCGATTTCAATGACATCACAGTCGTCTATATCAGCAACATCAACTATGTTAGTTAATACATTTTGATCAGTTATGAAGTTTTGACCAAATTTCTTTTTGATAAAGAAATCATTATCTTTAAGTAAAGCGTTGATAGCTTCTACTGTACCAGTTTTACTTTTCATTTATCTCACCAATTAATTCTACAAGTTTTTCTTTTGAAATATTAAGAGCGTTGATACGCTTTAAGAAAGTTTTAGCATTAGGCTTTCCAATATTAAGTTTTGAAGATATACCTTCTCTTAATTTGGAAGAAACTTCTCCGCCGTTAAGTCCTAAATCTACCATATCACTAATAGTTAATGAACCTTTTTCAATATCTTTATCGATGTATTGGTTTAAAGCTTCTTTAA
>Ga0247611_10006214_pt1 | contig 15447 bp, 15 predicted proteins | sample 177DNAGHGhighgp2_FD_192422 | JGI IMG/M metagenome (GOLD analysis project Ga0247611, IMG submission 192422) | Sheep rumen microbial communities from Palmerston North, Manawatu-Wanganui, New Zealand - 1770 DNA GHGhigh gp2 | ecosystem: Host-associated > Mammals > Digestive system > Stomach > Rumen...
TTTCACGTTTCCGATGATAATGGGACGTTTATTGCGTAACGAATAGCCGGCAAATCTCGTACAAGGATAGAAGTTGCCAGCAGCATCGACAGCTAGCATCTTGCCTGCACCACACCAGTTTTGATTATCAAACTTGGGATCAAGTGGTTTACCAATATGTTCGGCGAAAAATGAGCAAGCATAATCCATATAATAACCACCATCAATAATGGCATCGGCGAGCTGCATTAATTGTTCTTCAAACAGCTTGTCGTCACCTTCTTTCCAAACATCCTCAAACACGCAGTTGATGTTGACCTCATGGATTCCCAATTCATATAGGTGCAATACACTTTCGCAAATGAATGGAATATCAGCACTACTAATAGTAACCTTCGTCGCGGCACCAGAAAATTGCTCCAGCCATAATGGTATGTTACGTACTACGTCATCATAAGAGCCCCTCTCGACTAAGTTGTCACCTTTGTATATTCTATTTAAGTCATGCTTAGCGCGAGTGCCATCTATCGTAATACCAATTGACAAATGTGTGCTGTTCTTCTTGATGAATTGTTGTACTTTATCTGTATGATAATTGATGCCGTTAGTCGAGAAAGAAAAACGATAACTATTAAACCAATGATGATTCAAACGGTACATCTCTGTCTTAAGGTAGTCACAGATCTTGTCAATTAGTTCAATTTCAAGGAACGGCTCACCACCAATAAAGTCCCAAACAACACTTTCTTCAGGGAAATCTTCTTCATTCCCTAGAATATAGTCTATCGCAGCCTTAGCCGTATCCCAAGACATTCGTTCTTTCTCATTCTTGCCGACTAAGTAGCAATACTTGCATGCCAGTTGACAGTCTTTCGTCACAATAAATGTGATGCTCTTGGCTATACCGCCCTGCCAACCGCGATCATTTTCTCTAATTATCTGTTTTTCTTTATCCATAATGATATCAGTCTTATAGGAATCAGATTCTGATTATTTGATAAAGGATGTATCATGGCTAATGATCAGAAATACATTGAGAAAAAGCATGATCCATAACATGTTCCTTGGCATGTTCCTGCGCAATTTCCCATGCATCCAAAGCCACACCGTCCTCCGCAGCTTCCTTTACAGGTGCTTTTACATCCCGTAACGCAGTCACCTTTACAACCTGAATCACAAGTGCCGCTGCATCCTCTATAACAGGTGTCTTTACAGCTTGAGTCACAATCTCCTTTACATCCTGATTTACAAGAGCCAGAGCAGGAATTATTACATTCCTTACAACTCTTGACAGAATCAGAAGAGAATTGACAAGTATAAGTGCAATCGCTTTGGCAAGCGTCATTGCATAAAACATCACAAGAATAAAGACAAGACTGAACACAGTCTCCCATACAACTTGACTTGCAAGAGCCACTGCAAGCAATTTGGCAAGATCCGCTACATGTTCCACCGCAATCATTGACGGAAATACTTTTTGCCAAAATCGATGGTCCTGGAATCATAAGGATTCCCAAAATGGGAAGAAGTTTCTTTGAGGCTCCCTTAAAGAATTGACGTCGTGTATATAGTTCTTGTTTCTTTTTTTTCATGTTTCCCCATTATTTTTGGAATCACACTTAAAATACTAAATAGAATTATGGGTTACCCCATTTTATGCTCTTTAATTTTTCCAAAAGCACGCTATATCTAATTGCATAAATTGGTCGTTCATAATCAGTTGGAGTAAAGAGCAGGCAATGCTTATATACACCTTGTTCAATCTTATAAAGCATTACTTCTCCATCAGAAGTAACCGTCACTTGATAGCTTGGAGAAAAAATTTCTACTGCATCGTCTTTATAAACAACGGATGACGTCAATTCTCTATATACATCTGTGATTTTCTTCTTTGTCACACACCCGCTTTTACTATTTTCCTCATTCAAATATATTGTTATTGGAAACTCTGCTTTCTGATAGTTACTGGCATAATCAAATTGTATTTCAAACATGCAATCACTATTATCAGGATATACATATTTAATTGTGCTTTCAATCGGATTCCCTTTACTATCAAATTCACAATAAGCATAACGTCCGTACCAAAAGCAGTCATTATTCTCGCTCTCGCCGTATGCAAGGATAAATGACATCTGCATTAATAGTATAATGATAAAACTCTTTTGCATTATTAGAGGTAATGATAATCTTAATCAAATGGAATCTTAATAATCAAGTTTTCTGTGATAACATACCCGATGACTAAAGTATTTAGAGAATGAAAACTTGTCACTGGGTATGATTCGTTACTTCTTACTAGAATGTTGACATCCAGAAGAACAATTCACGCGACAATAACCGCCACAACTTCTACCACAGCTGCCAACACAGGTACCCTTACATGTGTTGCCACAACTTCCAGAGCAACCTCCTTGACATCCAGAGCTGCAATGTTGTCTACAGTTGCCATCACAGCCGGTCTCTGTTGCTGATGCACTAAAAGAAGAGAAAACCTGCGGTAACAAGAGTGCACCTAAAATAGGCAATGCACCTTTCGCAGTTTTTTTGAAGAACTGGCGGCGAGATTGAAGCTCCTCGTTTTTACACTTGTTATCCATAAAAACATTAATTAAGTTAAACAATAATGATTAATATATTAGTTATATATTGTGATATTTAATCATCTAGTACCGATACTTTGACAAGTTGTATAGCAATCATACGTACAATTCTCATGGCAGGCACTTCTGCAAGTTCCTCCACATGCAGGACATCCCGATGAATTAGCTATACCAATGCATTCGACATAACAGTTTCCTCCACATTTGCCCTTGCAATTTCCGCCACACGAAACTTTACATTGGCGACCACAGCCGTAATCACAGGTATTGTCGCAGCCGCCGCATCCTGAACTGCAGTTAGTCGCACAGTTAGAGCATCCAGATGATGTAGAATTGTTGCTACATGAGGAGCCGCATCCATCACCACAACCATTGTAGCAACTATTAGCGCAATTCGAGCATCCTGATGAAGTAGAATTGTTACTGCATGATGTGCCACATCCATTTCCACAAGAAGTGCAACCTGATGATGTGGAATTATTGCTACAAGAAGATCCACAAGAGTTATAGCACGTTGAACAAGAGGATGAGGATGAATTATTTTGACATTCTGCGTAGCATCCACCACTGCATCCACTGTTTAAAGCATTCTTAAGTGGCTCGTCGTCAGTGTCACAAGATTGGAAAAGAGGACCAATCGTGACACATGCCAAAATAGGCAATGATTTCTTGATTGCCTTTTTGAAAAAAGCTCGTCTATTGATGATTTCTTTCTTATCCATAGTAAATTACTTTATTCTAAAATGATAATACAATGTAGCGAAAAGACCTTCATTTTTTAATGAAACAGGGGCAGATTCAGAAACATCAGCAAAGCCTCGTTCGTATGAAAAGCCTAATTCAATATTTCTAAATGAACACCCTATGGCACCAGCGACACCATAATCAATACTCGTGTCGTATTTACCTGCTATTTCACCTGTAATAGGATATGAAAAGTATCCACCTGCTTTAATAAAGACACCAATGTTTCTATTAAAAGAATAGCTATATCCGATTGGGAAAAGATGAGCAGTTCCATAATCGATTGGATAGGCATTACAGCCCCTATGAGAATATCCAACAGAAATATCTCCAAAGAGCGCTTTGGGAATACTGTGGCTGAAAGCACGGTATTTCCATCTAAAGCCAAGATCTCCACCATATGAGATTGCTGGTTTGGGTCTAGTGTTCGACCAAGAATAACTTGTCATACCCCCAAAACCATCAATGAAAACAGATAATAAGTAGTCATCATTTTCTCTTGTGATAGTTTTTTGTTTCTGATGGTCTCGATCTGATTCATGATTATGCTTATACCCATTATCATGATCATTCTTTTTATTATCCTTCTTATCTGGCATATGTGAGTCCTTTTTTTCTGGCTCTATTTTTACTAAGTATTTAGCACTAACATAGTGATATTTGGATTTTGATTTATACTTAATCGATGCCCATCCATTCGCTATTGCGTAGACAGTAACGATTTCTCCTTGTCTCAGTTTACCTACAACAGATGATTTTGCAGATGGTCTTGAACGTACGTTCAATTCCTGCGTATTCACCATGTATTTGTCTTGAGCCAAAGCAATGATTGGCAAGACAATCAAACAAATAAGAATTAATACAATACGCTTCATATCGTTAATTGATTGTTTTTGGCTGAGAACTAATTATGTAACATTGACTAAATCACTCTGAACATACGATGTGCAAAATTAATTGTTTTTGGGGGAATCTGCAAAATATTATACCCTAAATGTTTCAGCGAAATAGTACAATTGTCATCTGGTTTGCCACGTGGTTACGTATTACCTGGTTTGATATAGTGTTTCGGAATAATCAGATGCCCTAATGTATAAGATACTTCATTCTATCCTTGAATAACCGATATTGTAGTAATCGGACCCACTTATTTGGCGTTTTGAGATTGCAGCTAAAGTATTAGTTGATTCGCGGCAATATATCTTCACGTTATTCTGCTCACCTATGAAAGTGTAAGATTTTAACAATGCTTCTAGTGCATCTTGAGTTATGACACAAGAACTAACTGTGACAAGGCACGTCTCAAGTTTTCCATCTACAAAATAATAGGATATCGCATGCTCCATTCCATTGCCGGCATAATATAAATTCTGAGTATCACTATTCATTAACTTATACTGTTGCATGCTGGATGCGATTTCATCCATGGATGCTCCCCATTCCAGAGTGGGTTGATTTAGATTCATCTTTGAAATCAAATCAGAATCATCTCCACATGACACGAGACTGACCAAGACGATGGCACAAAATGATATTATCTTAAACCGTTTCATAATCTCAATTTATTTGTTAGGTACGTTATTAATTGTTCTATCTAAAAGTTTGTTGATGTTGTTGATCTTACATTGGATTAGAGATGAAGTCAAACCAGCAGGCATGTCAATAACTGTAACTTCACAACTAGCGGACAAATTATTGGCGGTGGTGACTGTTATTGTAGCAACACCGACTTTTTTTCCGGTAATTTGGCCAGAACTTGATACAGTAGCAACTGAATTATCGCTTGTTGTCCATCTATATGTTGTCTCAGCATCTTCCGGTTCAAGTGCCACGTCAATTCTTTGTGACATCGTATTATAAATAGTAAGATTAGATGGGATCCTTATCGATGTGGGCTTTGTTGGTGCATTTTTGACTTGAATATCGCAATAAGCTGATTTTCCATTATGGGTTGTCACCGTTATTCTTGAAGTGCCTGCTGACAGAGCTTTTATAACTCCATTGTTAACTTCAATTACATCAGGTTTGCTTGATTCCCATGATAGCGTAGCCGTTGCACCAGATGGTTCAATGCTTGGGGTCAGTGTTTTTTGTTCACCAACAATCATGCTACTTGGACCATTAAGGCTAATGGATGTTGGATCTTTAGATAAGACATTAACTGGGCATCTTGCAGTAAGTCCATTGCTAGTCTTAACATTTGCATATACAAGACCAGGAGCCTGACCTCTTACATGAATGATGTCTTGATAAGTTTGTGTGTAGACCGCATCACCACCGGCTTTTTCTAACCACCATTCTAGTTTTGTTGAGGTATTACTAGGATAAACAGTTGCTCTTAGCTCGATTCTTTCTCCAACATACACACTACTTGAAGACGGAGAGATTTGAACACTTGTTGGATCATTTTCCTTGACATAAACATACCAATCTTCATATCCAGAACGCAGGTATGTGTATCTTCCTGTAGTTGGGTCTAAATCATAATAATCATATCGACAATGAATGACACAACGATTAGGCGCGGTCGGATTAACAGCTTTAATGGTAACTGATGTGGAGTATGAACCTGGATGTGGATCAAAGATCACATCATCAGGATGAGTCGTTGTCCAAATACAACCCTTTAAATAATACGGAGGATTACTCAAAGAAATTGTTCTTTTTTCTCCTACTGACATATCTATTGTTGTAGTAGAAAGGAGTTCAAATGGAATTTGAAGTAGGAGGGTCAGCAAAATGATCTTGATTGCTTTCATAATAAGTTCTATTAATTGATTTCACCTTCAAAATGTAGTTTTCCCAAATCTTCATCATTAATATAATCAATGATTTTCTTGTTTCCTTTGGTTTCAATTTTCAGAGTGCCTGGGCCATCCATTCCATAATAATTATTATTACGGGCTGTATAAACTCTTGCCATAATAGTGTATGTGTAAAAGTCTGAATTAGCGGATATATCATATGTGCCGTCTTCCCACTCAGCCGATACTGGCACATAATATGGCACATCATGATTAAAGGCAATTTTAATATACCAGCCGTCAGGCGATGTTCCACTTAAAATCAAATATTGAGTATTCGTTTTTGTGAAGCTCTTTTTATACATAGTCGCTTCGGTTACTGGTATAAAGCGATCACCCAGATAGCGTACATAACTACTGTACGGCTCTTTTCTTGTTTTTACTTTTATTGTTAGCGTCTTGCCTTGCTTTCCTTCGGCATCTATTCCAAATGCAGTGAAAGCATAAACAGTCTCACCATCAAGGTCCTTAAAACTGATTTCATGATTCGCCTTACGATTCAGGGCTTCAGATTTTACAAAATTACCTTTACTAATTTTATATGAAACTGCAGTGCCTTTCATCTCGCAAGAGATTACAATTTTTGCAGCTGTGATTTCCTTGACAGTCAAAGCAATTATCGGGGAATCTTCTTTACTGCCTGATTTTGCCTGCTCTCCTTCCTTTAACTCTTTCGTTGTTGACGAGCCGATTCCCTCCAAATCGGGTTCAGAGTCACATTGCGAACTTGATAAAGCCAATAACAACATTAACATTGACATAATATAAGATAGTTTAGTTTTCATTGCGATTGTTGTTTTTATTTGTTTATGTGGATTAATAACTACTTCGATCTATTATATGTAGATAACATTAGGGTATCAAAATCTTTTGGATATCACCACCATGTTTAATGACATAAATGCCTGAAGAAAGATGCGGCATTCCATCTTCATTGCCGGAATAGACCAACATACCGCTCATATTATAAGCCTCAATTTTTCCTGTTTGCTCACTATCTGCAATGATTGAGGGAACAGATGATGATATCTGTTTGCACATGACATTATGGTAGGCAGCATCAAGAGTGACTTCGTAGTCGGTTGCAAGACCAAACGCAAATACATAGAAGTCGTCAATGACCAAAGTTCCATCTGAACTGCGTGTCATGTAGATTTTGCCCTCTTCCAACTCCTCAGGCTGGAACGTTGATTGCGGAGATATCATATACATGCAATTCAGGAAGCAGCCCGTCCAAGAATGATATCCAAGCTCATAACAGTAGGACAAGTCTATCTCGGCATTTCTCTCATCAAGAACATTGACTTTAAGACCCTCATAGATTGTACTATCCAAGACCATGCCAACCATACCGGTTGCAAAGAAAGCACCATTATTCTCATAAATAGTTAACGAGAACTCGCTGGGGTAAATATAGTCCGATACATGCCCACGATCAACACTTGATGACACTTTATATGTACCCGCCCACGACATGCCTGTGGGGTCTGGAGTACTACTTGTAACCGTCACTTTGCATGATGCTTTTTTCCCGTTGTCTGTACGAACAGACACCACGGTCGAGCCGACAGAATGGGCGGTAACTACACCAGATTGCGACACTGACGCAACGATACTATTATTAGAATACCATGTTATGGGTAGCTGAATAGTATCAGGGTTAACCTTGGGTTCCAAGGTGAAAGACTCATTTACACTGAGGGAGAGGTTTGGTACTAAATCTATAGTGAGATTCATGTCTCTTAACTCAGCAGTTTCATCATGTCCGAAATTGGCTAGCGCATTATTAGCTTTTGCGCTATTGCTTACAATGACCATCACTGCAGCAACCATAATCATAAAATAATTCTGTTTCATCGTTGTATGGTTTTATGTACTTGATAATAATTACTAATGTTTAGTGATCTCATTTAATGTATGATTCTTTAAAAATATCCCTTACCGCTGCACTGAGTGCAAGAGATGTGGCGGTGACCCGTTGATTTCATATAATAACTCTTGCATTCATTACAATATACCTTAGAGTCATACCCATATGTTGCAGAATGAAAATCTCGAACAATTCTTCCTGTTCCATTACACAAGGAACACGTATGTCTTGAAGAGCTAGCAGATGAACTTTTGCTGGAACTATAACTGGAAGATGTCGATGAGCTGCTTTTAGTTTGGGAAGTATTTGCACTTGATTCATACTGGGCCTTTGCTGCCCAGTACTGATCATAGCTCATGGTTTTACCTCCACCAGTTGCCTGGTACCACTCGTTGTGCATATTTTGTTTTGTTTGTGCTATTGCATAATTAGGATCAAGAAGGTAATTCATGTTGCTAGATCCCATCGAAGAAGTTGAGGGCATATAAGCAGCAGAACTTAACAAGGCCAGCCCACCCTCGGCAAACCCCTGCCAAAATTCGCCACTGCATGATGTTAACGTCATTGATAACACAACCAGGAATATGTAACTAATCTTCTTCATTGTTTTATGCCCTAATCCGTGTCGAGCGCAACTTCAAATTGTTATTATTAAGTATTTTTGCCCTTTTATGTCATCTGATCTTGAATTGTAACCATTGCTTGATGAAAAAAAACACTTTTTTCTTCAAAAACATTGCTGTTAAAAAAATTCAAAAGCTAAAGTTTAAATGTATATCTCTGTCCTCCAGCACAAAATCCCACTTTCAAAAGTTATAGCATTCTGTTGTACAAGTGCATGACCAATGGCCGCCACTTTCGCGGAAAAGCACCCCTCAATGAAGCGGAACTTAGGAAAGACCGCAAACATGGCAAGCAGAGCTTCAATGAACTGCCCGTCACGCATAGTGAGAGCTAGTCAACTGTGAAGCTACGGCTGTGATATTTTACGTGAATGGTGAAAATAGTCAAACGACTGCCATGGAGCATAATCCATAACAGTCGTATAACGATTCTCCATTGATTATCTCGACAAATTGTTTCTACAGCCTGGTAATTGCGACTATTATCTGCGTCTTTTCCTCTTGCCGGTTTTCTTCTTGTGCGAATGATACTGAATGTTGTTATTGATAGTGATGTTATCACCAGACTGCTGCTCATACACCACGGAAGGTGCTTGGTTCCGATAGTAAGCTGGCTGGCCGAATACGGTCACACGAAGAATCTTCTTTCCTTTCTTGAGGTGCGTGAACTGTGGGTTGATCAGCATCGAGCACTTATACTTTATCACAGCCTCAGCAAGCGCAAGTTCGTTGGCCTGTTTTTCGGATTTCTTATGAAGTTTTGTTTTGCCTTCTGGTGTTGACACATCTATGGTGTAGGACACATATTGATTGGAAGCCACCAGGTCATACTCATTAAAACTATTCACGACAGTGTTGGGAGCATTCCATGCATTGTTGATCGTTGCGTCTGAATGGGCTCTTGAACATGAACAGATTGTTACAATCGTGAAGGCTGCTATTGCGGTTAAAAAAATCTGCTTCTTCATTTTCATTCCTTTTTTAGAAGTTATACTTTACTCCGATTCCCCAGGCGTCAGTCTTGACAGAGTTATCACGCATCAGATCCACGCCAATCGCCAAAGAAGAACCATTGTTGAAAGAGATTTCTTGTTCATAGAGCGATGCAACCTGCATCATCTCGGATTTCTTTTGGAAGTGTTCAGAAAGGAAGTATCCACCTACTGCTACTCCTGCGCCAGCGACAATCATTCCTCCGGCAAGGGCATAGTGCCTATCCCAATCATTCTTTGCTGTTGCAGATTGGATGCCGCAGACGATTCCGAATCCTGCCAATAAGCCTCCGCCTATATAACCTCCATACTTTGCAATCTTTGCTTTCTTCTGATATTCTGTCACGTCATTCATCCTTGCTAGGGCATTATCATTCAAGCGCCAAGTGCCGTCACTTTGATTCCCAGGAGAATATTGATTCTTTCCAGCAGGTGACATCGCAGCACTTCTTCCTTTCTCATAGTTGATAAGGCTAACTTCTGAACGATTGATTGCATAGTTCGGACCCTTCAGGTTAGACCACTTCTTGTATACGACCTCGGTAGTTGTGAGGTTCTGCACACGGCAAACAATGGTGCTGCCATCGGTTTTCACAATAACGTCCTGTGCTACTGCACACATTGAACACATCATCATCAGTGCCAATAAAATCTTCTTCATCGTTTTATGCCCTTAATCCGTGTCGAGCGCAACTTCAAATTGTTATTATTAAGTATTTTTGCCCTTTTATGTCATCTAATCTTGAATTGTAACCATTGCTTGATGAAAAAAATCACTTTTTTCTTCAAAATAAATGATCAATGCTATCAGTAATGTACGCGACAGCCAGGGAGATTGCCTCAATTATGTGGGCAATAACCTCCTTGCGATACGCTTGCTTAACTAGTTTATAATCATAGTTTAACGCGATATGACCTTTATCAAACAATACTTTGATATATCTTAGCTCACAATTCATTTGATTAATCAGAATCATATAATCGTTTAGATAATTACTCGGTACATTTGCAACATTAGGCACAAAGAAACGTAGTTGGTCTTTTTGGCTTGTTTGCAAACAGATGCAATCAATACCATTAATTTTGAAATGGCAGCCTAAACCTGGAAATTCAATAACTTTTCCGCAAAGGCTCTCGATATCTTCTTTTATTATGCTCATAATCTTTTTTTCTTTTTTATGATGATTTGATTTGAAATGTAACCCATCAAAAAAGAAAAATGCTACGCCAACACTTTGACGTAGCACTGTAATTGCTATTATATTTTTAAAATCAGTCGAGCATAATGAATGGTGCCCAATAATATGGATCATCATGTTTCTGCCTTATTTTCCGTTTGGCTTCATTAAAGGCGTTGCGTTTATTCCAACGATTATCGGGCTTTTTAGGATTAACCAGCTGTTTATAAAACTCTATCATAAATTCACTGCTAACCTTATCGCTCACATTCCATAAAGACATAATCAATGTTTTGACTCTGGCCTTCTTGAATGCACGCTGCAATCCGTACAACCCTTCGGGCGTAGCTTTGCCTTGACCAGTTTGGCAAGCTGACAGTACTGCCATTTCAACACCGCTGAGGTCAAGATGTGATATTTCCTCTGCAGTTAAGATGCCGTCCAAGGAACGTTCAGGAACGTCATTCCCTTGCCATGCGGCATTTGCTCCAGACAACACCAATCCAGATAACATCATAGCGTCTTGATAGCCACTAAGATAATCTAATTTTTCAGCAACTTGGGGTGTGAAAAAGAATCCGTGCGTCGCGATGTGCAAGATTTTAGGAGCCTTTCCATTCATGCTTAAGAAGGATTCTTCTGTTCCAGCCGTACCCATATAAGGTTGTGCTGTTATTCTTTGAGTTTTCAAAGCATCACAGATTCCATTAATTTCAGTTTTTGTCCAAGGTAACTCTACAAAGATGGAATCTCCACGCATAATGCTTCTTTGTGCATAATATGGCAAATATAAGTTACTGAACTTTGATGACTCTTGCTCCATAACATCGGGAGAGACATCATATTTTAACCCTCCATATAGAACTGCAGTTTGCGCTTGTTTATCCTCTGGAAGATTAAGAACAGGACTAGCGTTTATAATCTCTCGCGCTGAAGAGAGTCTCACAAACTGATAGTGATCACCAAGTAGTGTTCCGTCTTGCAATGGTATTGACTCTAATGCAATTTGAAACAAAAATTGTGAAGGAACATAATAAACGGTTGCCCCCTCATTGATATGTTCTTTGAATGGTTCCCATAGCAGGTGATAAATCTCAGAGGCATATGGCTCTTCGTAATACCAGTTCTTGAATGCAACCTGCATTGAATCAATTGTGCTCTCTGTGAATAGTTCTTTCAGCAATGGGTAGTCCTGGTTATTATTGATGATATATGCAGCATAAACCCTACCACGTAACCGATGTGTGAAATCAGTGAAGTCAATGAGGACATCGTTGTCTCCAAGCTCTTGCTTTATGCCCTTGTAACCAACTGTCATGAAAGAAGCCATATCTCCATAACTTCGGCAGTTACTCATCAATTTTTTCTCAAGTAGATTAATCTGATTTGTGGCGTGTAAAATACTGTCAGAATTAGCCGAATAATCTTTTTCCCATTCTTTGATACGATTTATCAAAGATACAATAGTCGCATAATCTTTCTTGTCTTCGCTGGATCCATACCGATTAATTATATCAAAAGTTGAGCGTTCAGTGGACAATAAAAAGGATTTCGAAAACACGAGACCGTCGTAACAGGACTCGGTAAATGAGGTTTGACATTGATGAGATTCTATGGCAAATGGTGTCATATTGAACACCATGTTAGAGAAGTTTTCCCAAAAGCCTTGTCGTTCAGCTGATGTAAGGTAGGGCAATCTTTCATGAATAAAAGATTTAGCTAAGTCAACAGCATGAGCATAGTCATTGCATCCTGCTTCAATATGTCCAGCAAAACCCTCTGAATTCGCATAATAATTGAGAGCGTTTATATAGTTGATGCTGTTTTCACCATATAAATCTTTAATTCTTTCTGCGTATAATCGATGAAGACGTTCTGATTCCTCATAGTTTTTTATGTGGTGCTCCATGTTCCCTATCGCAAGTAATAGTTCTAATCGGTCATCATCAGTTTCACTATATTTTGATGCGAGAATACGATCTGCTTCCTTATAATCCGCAAGAGCCTGATCATAGTCCTTAAAGGCCGAATGATAGTTAGCGCGTAATGCGTATGGATAATATTTTTGTTTTGGCTCATCAAATTGGTTTAATACAGTAAATAATGAGTCTGCATATAAAAAACAGTTTGTGCTGTCTTTCATGTGATAATAAATTCTCGCAATTCTTTGAAACTTATATTTATCTTTACCCTGAATGCGTTCACTCTCTGCATTACATTTTTCGGCATATTCTAATGCTTTGTCAAACTGCCCCATTTTTAGATATGCATCATACAGACCTAAATAAATGGAATAAAAAGCATCATATTTTCGTCCAAGCTTTTTAGCATACTGCTCGCTCTTTTTATAATATTGTAACGCAATATCATATGACTTAAGATTAAATGCTTTTGCACCTCTAAGATTACAGCCTTTTATTATTACCGTTGTATCATTCGTAACTGAAATCAATGAATCTATCATCATGTCATATTTGATTGCATTCTCTGTATCACCTATACGATTAGATAATTGAATCTGTTCATTCAAAAGACTGATTAGTGTTGTATCGTAATTCTTCTGCAGTGCAAGTTGATTTGCTTTTTGGTACACTTCGAGAGCTCCAAGGATATCATTCATATAATCCAAAACAGTGCCTATTGCATAATAAGCATCTATCTCATTTATCGTGTCATTAATTTCGTGATACCCCTTTTGTGCTTCAATCAAACACGGCAATGCTTCATCATTTTGTCGATTCCCAAACAATTGAATTCCTTCATTAAGCCACATCTTTGAAATTCCTCTATGGATTATATTCCGCTGCTCCGTGTCTGCATACGGTAGAATACGATTCATCAATTCTCTTGCATCAGCAAAATTCTTTTTTTTATAGTAAGCGCCTGCGAGACCATAGCCATTAGAGACATACAAATCCATCAGCTCAGTTCTTTCCTGTTCAGTGAGATTACTTTCCAGAAGTTGTCCACATAATGTAAAAGCATCATTATATAATTTCAGTTTCTCATAGCACTTTATCGCCATCGTTTGACATAATACAAACACTTGACGATTAAGTTTTGAGGTGTCATTCTCTAACAGCTTTCCTGCTTCGAGATAACTATTCAATGCATTTTGATAATCTCCTCCTTCATAGTGAGCTAATGCATTGTTTAAGTTTTCTAAGATGACCTGCTGGTCAGGTGCTTGGGCTTTAAGTGTGAACACACAAATAGCCAAGACAAAGAATACAAATAACTTTTTCATTTTTCGTTTTTGAGTTCTTTATATAGTGAATCTGCCTTTAACCGATATTCTCCTTTTATCTTTCTCAAGTCATCAAGAACAGATAATGCCTCCTCCCTTTTGTTGCATCCTTTTAATGCGATGGCCTTTAGCCATTGGAGTCTGTGTAATTCTTCTTCAATAATCTCCTTTTCGTATTCTATATCTTCTTTAGAAAGTCCTTGTCTTAAATCGTTCAATGATGATAACTCGTCCTTTACCTCAGATTCTTCTCTTTCAATTAGCATTAAAGCGAGATCGTATTCACCTTTTTCCAAATAGTCAATAATATAGGAATCTATCGCACTGCCTCCTCGATATACATTTCCATAAGAATCGCCATCTGATGGTGAGCCAAACGAACCGACATCATTACTTGAATACTTCATTGTGCTAAAAATAAAGAAACCAACAACGAAGACTGCGGCGATCCCAGAACTCCAATACAAATATTTGCGCCAAGATTTAACCGGGACGATTGTATTACTTTGTTCGTCTTCCAGTTCTATTAATTGTTCCGCCTCTTCTTGTTCCCATTTTGCAATTTGGGATAGTTTATTGCAACGATCCTTGATGGCAGCTTGTACTAAGCGGCTGAATTCAAGTTGTTCTTTAAGCTCAGCATTTGCTTCAAGCTCTTGCTCAAATTCATGTCGTTCTTCTATTGACATGCGATTAAGCAAATAGTTGTCTATTTTATCTTGAAATCTGATATCCATAATTCAAATAATTAAGCACTTAACTTTTCATACAACTCTTCTGACGACGATTTCAACCGTTGCAGACATTTATATTTCTCCGTTTTCAGCGCGTTTATGCTGACATAGGAGGGTAATTCTTCAAGGATAGTATCATATTTCTTCTCTTCATAAAAGAATCGAGAAAGAATGTCACAACACCGCTCAGACATATGGCTGATGCAATATGAGATGATGGCTAACTTCCTTTGTTCATCATTTCCATACAATATCCATTTATGAAGATCATCCTGGATTGTATCAATAGGTATGGGCTTATTGTCATCTTGACTCTCAACTTCATCACCCTTTGGATGAGCTTTAGCTTCATCACGCACCCATTCTTTATACTTTAGAGAGGCAATACTCATTAGGTATGTAGTTAATGATCCTTCAAACTCTTCTCCATTCTTTCCTTTCAGGATGCCATCCTCAACATATATTTTCTGTCGTTCTATATTTTGCCATAACTGAATAAACGATTCTTGGAATATATCTTTCTTGGCATCTTCGCCCACGAAAAATAGAGCATGATAATGATCATTAAAATAGCGCTTGCATTTCTGATACATTACCTGTGTCATCAATTCACGCTCTTTTTCATTATTGTGTTGATACACACCATAAACTATGGCTGCATCTGTATAGGATT
>Ga0247611_10006215_pt1 | contig 15444 bp, 8 predicted proteins | sample 177DNAGHGhighgp2_FD_192422 | JGI IMG/M metagenome (GOLD analysis project Ga0247611, IMG submission 192422) | Sheep rumen microbial communities from Palmerston North, Manawatu-Wanganui, New Zealand - 1770 DNA GHGhigh gp2 | ecosystem: Host-associated > Mammals > Digestive system > Stomach > Rumen ...
ACGGATATCGTCATGATAAGCTGGATAACCATATTGATTTGTATAGCTTTGCTTACAGAGGAAAAACTCATTGTTACAATGATTGCGCACACTAATTGTGTCGGCATTTTGAAATTCCAAAATGCCGATTGGCTGATTGTTTTCATCAGAAATGAAACAATCAATATTTGTGGGCCAGGCAGTACCGGCTTTTCTTAACTCTTTATCAAATTCAGGCAAGTCTTGACGTTCTCTGTATGGTTTTGATGATGTCCATTTTTTAATTGTGGCTATCCATTTGGAGAACGCTTCGAAAGATTCAAATGACTGAACGAACTTAAGGGATTTAAGGTCTTCAAATTCGTAAAGCCAAACCTTGCTTGTCTCATTGTTATAGAGCACATAGGACAGATTGAGTTGAAATGCCTTGGCAAAGTTGATCTTTCGTTGCATGACATCTTCACCCTCCAATTGAGTGATGGCTGCACAAATATCATCAAGTCTCATGTCGTCCTTGTCATCGTAGTCAACTCTTGCTCGTTCCATGAGATGAGTGACAAGATCTTGTTTGTTCTCATTGCAGCCTTCAATGCTGTCAAAATGGAAAGGAGTGTTCTGAATCAGGCATTGCTTTGCCCAATTCTGTGCATCACTCCTTTCCGAGGTTTCTTTTCTGAAGTTCGTGAACATGGCTACTTCTTTGAAGTTATTGCGTCAATGAGGTCCTGATACTTCGTGACCTGGTGATACCTAACCTTTGCCGTTGACATCTCGTTAAACAGCTTCGTGCAGCAATCGATCTTTGCCTTCTCTATGGGGGTTATGTCCATGGAGAGCAAAGAGCCCTTGGTCTCGGCGATAAAGAATATGTCTTTAACGCCGTCGCGCTCCATCGCAATAGCCCAGTCCGGGGCGTAGTTTCCTACGGGTGTAGGAATCTTGAATGAGCGAGGCAGTTTGGCATAAACGATGACCTCTTTAGCCTCATCAAGGTCATGTGCAAAGTTGCGTTCACCTTGACTATCGGCGATAACGTAATCGGTAATATGCTTCTTCGCTTCGTATGCCTTGGAGAAGTCGGCACGGCTTACAGCGGTGAAGATGTCGCTACTATATTTGCCCTCTGTCATTTGATAGTGTATGTGTTCAACTATCATTGAAGCTTTTTGCTCCTTAATGATGCGAATGACGTTGCGGATAAATTCTTCAGGGTTCTCCTTGAATAAATAAAGTTTGCTTATTTTCAAGCCTTGAAGGATCTTCACCACAGTTCGACGAGTAAGGCGTGCACCATTAGCGATGTCTCCTACTAGGTCGTATGGTACAGTTGTTGCTGCGACCTTGGTCATATCGCCACCTTCTGAAATTGTATCATCAAACTCTGTTACATCATCTTCACTCTGCAAGCCCTCAACTTTCACATATCGAAGCGTCTTGACAAACAGTTCTGCATTCAAGTGCTTTATGGCGTTTTCAATCAGCTCATCACTATTGTAACTCACAGTGTACACATATTGATGGTTGATTTCTTTCCATAGAGCCGTGAATTCCTCACGATCAAAGTTTTTGTTCAACTTATTGGTTACAGAACTCTGTTTGTCCTCGACAATCATATCATCGAAAGCAGACTCATCAAAGATTGCCTGAATGAGGGCGTTTATACCATCAGCAATCGGAGAAAGCTTGTCACTGTATGGTGCTTGGCAACCATTAGCGACATCTTCATGATATTTGGGAGTTATATTGTCATTATCATCTACATAATCATTGCTAACAAGGTAAGCAATGATGAGGGATGCTTCTTTGTCTGTAATGGTATGGATCTCGCCAGTGCTGGTTTTAATCTTCTTACCTTTGAAGTAATCTGATGTTGCGAATGTTGGACGATCGCGCAAAGCATCACGGGTATCCTTCTGCAAGGCTTTTGTAAACTCAGCATAACTTTCATTAGCGATAACCGTGAGGCGATTCACCTTTTGAACGTCCTCGCCAAGAGTTTCAAGATCCTGGCGCACACCGTTCTTGTCAACACACAGACGGAGTCCACGGCCGACTTCTTGCCTTCTGGAGGTTTCTGAATAGGATTCACGCAGCATGCAAATTTGGAATACGTTGGGATTGTCCCAACCCTCACGCAGTGCGGAATGAGAGAATATAAAGCGAGGAGAGTCCTTGTCAAAGCTCAACAACTTTTCCTTGTCTTTAAGAATCAGATCATAATCTTCTTCAACTCCTTCTTCACTGTCAATAGACTGACCAAATGTTTTAGATTTCTTTTTCCTGTCTATTGAGAAATATGCTCTATGAACAGATTGCGGGGTGAATAACCTGAGATATTCATTATAGTCCTCATCCCAGATGTGGAACTCGTTCTCAACAAGACTGGCATATTCCTCCTCAAAAACTCTCTGGAGGTAACCTTTTATCTCGTTGCCATTTTCATCGTACTTACGATAATGTTCAACCCTATCAATGAAGAACAGAGAGAGGCATTTAATGCCACGTTTAAACAGCTCGCGCTCTTTTTCCAAGTGCGACTTGATGGTCTCTCGGATTTGGATGCGCTGCATCGCCTCTTTGCTCTCATCACCGATTACCTGTCCCTTATCAATGCGTTCGCCATTGGTGAAAGTAACGAAGCCTTCAGGAGATATTTCATCGATAGTATAATCTTGATATACCCGAAGCCCATTTGAGGCAGCCATAAGGTTGTCATGACGCCTAAACTTCTTTCTTATCTTCTTGTTATCTGTAGCGGTTTTCACCAAGATTTCTATGTGAGCTATCGGCTCATCGTTGGGCGAAAGTTCTACTCGATCGAGATAGAGATAGCAGTTAGTGCCTGTCAGGTTTTTAATCTCAAAACCCTTGACATGAATCCTCTTTACAAGCTTCTGGATATATGCGTCATAAGCATCCAGCGCATAAATGACATCGTGCTGAGTCTTATGTGTCGCTGAATAATTGAGCGTAAATAACGGATTAAAAAGCTTAAGAGAAGTCTTTGTCACTTTGCCTTCCAGCTTTTGTGGCTCATCCAAAATAATGATTGGACGGTTAGCTGCAATCACTTCAATAGGACGACGGCTGGCAAAGTCATCACGCTTATCGTATATAATGCGGGCCACTTTATTTCTTTTGCTCTTACTTTCATCAAAAGAAGCGGCAAATGCCTGATAATTGATAATCATGACATTTAGACCCGCATCGCTACTGAATGTATCCAGCTGTCTCAGGTTGTTGCTATCGTAGATAAACCAGCGGGCCTTCTTGCCATAGTATTGCATGAAGTGATCCTCGAGCATTTCAAAGCTTTTTGCGACGCCCTCACGGATGGCAATGCTCGGTACCACGACAATGAATTTGCTCCATCCATACCGTTTATTCATTTCAAACATTGTCTTGATATAGACATACGTCTTTCCAGTACCCGTTTCCATTTCTATATCAAGCGAGACAACACCATCGCTTGGAGCAAGAGATTTTGACGGCTTTATCAATGAGATATTCTGGATCTTGTTGATATTGCTGAGCAATTCCCTTGAGTTCAAGACCACATCTTGATTTCGGTAGCCAGCACTTTCTTCCTCATAGGTGATAGTACCTTGCTGTTTGCCCAGGTCACGGCGGTACATCATTGCGCCGTTACTGTTAGGCTGGCCGTTGAACACAGCGACAGTGTTCTCAACGGCATCCGTCTGATATTGTTGTATTTTGAATTTAAACTCCATGGTGAATTAGAGAATTTTACAGATGGTTTCTGGTGAATAATGTTTGAAGATTTGCTCGAAGTTATCAAGCACGTTGTCATTGTCAGCACTAGCGTCGCGCATGACGAAGTAGTTCGGTTGCCTTCGAGCGATCTCATTGACAGCAGACTCATTGACATCTTTATCAAAAGTGGCAATCAGGTGGCCATTGGCCACATTGAACACGTGCTTGCCCGCAATCTGCATTCTCTCGATAGATGCAGACAGCGGGATGTTCAATTCGAGCATAACCTGGAATAACAGGTCTTCCTCAGTGCGGTCTAGTTTAACGTTTTCAACGAGAGAGAAAAGGTTGGAAGCGTCAAATTTGTTCGGAGTATAGTACACATCTTCCATGTTACTGCTGTCGAGTTTCAGCACACGGAAACCAATATCAAGGTGCTCAAGGCGCCCTTCTATTTCCTGAACCTCTTTCATCTTTGGAACGACTTGCTCTTCATATGCTTTTTTAGCTGCCGCTTCAATATCTTCTTTCAGCAATAGCTGAGTGGTTGCAGACGGCCTAGCATTAAGCATCAGGTCAATCTCATGTTTTAACGCATCACGGCGCTGTTCAAGTTCTCTTTTAATCTTGTCACCAGCACGACGAATGCGCTCCTTACCAATCTCGCAGATATTTTTAAAACCAGCTTTGTAAGCTTCGCTCTTCACATCGGTGAGCTCAGGCAGCTGAACCATAATGAATTTACGGTTTCCTCCGTCTTCAGCATTTAATTGCATAACAGCGTGCGCCGTGGTTGCACTACCACTGAAAAAATCAAGAGCAATAAAATCATTATTAGACGCTATCTTTATCATGCGCTTTATCAATGTTGTCGGCTTAGGCGTATCAAATGGAATACCTTCGGGAAAAAGATTTTTTAATTCTTTCTTTCCATCCTGACTATGTCCAACATCTTCATATTTCCAAATGGTTTGACAAGCAACGCCTTGTTTAACTTCCGTCAAGAACCTTTTAATAGCCGGAACATTATTACCATCTTCTCCAAACCAGATACGATTATCCGCAATCATATCAGCCATAACTTTCTCAGTATACAACCAGCAACGTCCACTTGGGAGATGATGTTCCTTGCCATTTGGAGCCTTAAGCACATAGAATTGACTTTGAGTGCCATGACCAGCCTGAGCTGTTGAATCTACAGCCTTCCACACTCCTCTCGGATCATTGTCTCTATTTGTATACCTAGCATTCATCTCTGCTGTTCGCTCAAGAAGTTGAGGATGCCATAGCATCTTATTCTTCGAATAGACAAGAATAAAGTCATGATTCTCTGAAAACCACTGAACAGCATTCTGCGGACTATATCTTTTCTCCCAAATCAATGTGTTAATAAAGTTTTGTGCTCCGAATACCTCATCACATATTTTCTTTAAATTACATTGCTCGGAATCATCAATAGAAATAAAGATCACGCCGTCATTTGTGAGTAAGTCTCGGGCTACTTTTAGACGAGGATATAGCATATTTAGCCAATCTGTATGAAACCGTCCGTTGCTCTCTAAATTTGCGACCATACGATTTCCTTGATCATCAAATTGACCACTATTAACTAGATAGTCATCTTTTGACTTCGAGAAATCGTCCTCATATACAAAATCATTACCCGTGTTGTATGGCGGGTCAATGTAGATCATCTTGACCTTGCCAAGGTAGGTCTCACGAAGGAGCTTCAGCACATTGAGGTTGTCGCCCTCGATGTAGAGGTTGCCAGTTTTATCAAAGTCACGGCTATCATCACGATCTGGACGCAGAGCGGCAGCTATCGGGGTGTTCGCGAGACGAATAGCCTCACGTTTCCCCGGCCAAGTGAATTGATATCGCTCGTCTCTGCCTTCAACGATGTCATGGCTCAGTTCTTGGCGCAGCATATCATAATCAACAGCAAAGCAAGGCTTGCCCTGTTCGTCTGTTGTCTCGGTGACGCAGTTAGGGAATAATGCCGCTATTCTGGCAATATTCTCACTAACTACGTCTGAGCTATGCATTTTCAAGTGTTCCATGATTATATAATCTTACAAGTGGTATCGGGTGAATAATGCTTGAAGATTTGCTCGAAGTTGTCGAGCACGTTGTCATTAGCTGCGCTGGCATCACGCATGACAAAGAAGTTGGGATATTTCTTGGCAATCTCTGTCACAGCGGTTTCATTGACATCATTGTCAAAGGTCGCATAGAGATGGCCATTCGCCACGCTAAAGACGCGTTTGCCTGCGATTTCCAAGGGTTCAATTGAGGCAGATAGCGGAATATTGAGTTCAAGCATGACCTGGAACAACAGATCTTCATCTGTGCGGTCGGGTTTGACATTGTCAATCAGACCAGGCAACACACTTTGGCTGAACTTGAACGAAGAATAATAGACATCATTCATGTTGCTACTGTCAAGCCGGAGCACACGGAATCCCGTGTCAAGATCCTTAGCTTCGGGATGCTCTTGCTTGATTAGTTTACCTGCACGGCGAATTCTCTCTTCACCAATTTCGGTAATATAGTGATAGCCCGCCTTTCTTGCTTCGCTGTCCTTAGCGATGACAGGATAACCCGTTTTCTCGTCGATGACATATCGTTTCTGCGTCTTACCATTGACATCAACGTATTCTTCAGTCTTACTTGTATAGGTCAATTCAGGTACTTGCACCATGATAAACTGACGATGGCCACCATCCATAGCGTTCAGCTGCATCACGGCGTGTGCCGTTGATGCGCTGCCGCTGAAGAAATCAAGGATGAGATCATCATCCTTGGTGACGAAGTCCAGGATGCGGCTCAAGACGGTCACAGGCTTGGGGTTGTCAAATACCTTCTTGCCATCGAACAAATCTGAGAGCATCTTGGTGGTCGCACGGTTGTCCTCATAAATCAACGTCCTGAGATACTCGACGCAAGTCTCAATACGCTTTTTGACGTGTGGCTGCGTTGTGTGGTCTTTACCCCACTCAATTTCACCATTCTTGTCATATTCCCAGAAGGTTGATTCGGGCCACCTCCAGCCATTGTCCGGCTTAGGACAAATACCGCCAGTTACTGGGTGAACGATGTCGAACATATAACCTCCAGGATGGGGGTTCGACGAATTGCTGGAGCTACTGTAAACACCTTTCTCATCCACGTTGTTATAGTGGGCCACTTGGGGCAATTCGTCCTTGTGTTGCTTGATCCAAGCCCGCAATTGCTTTTGGATTGATGCAATATCCAAGCCTTGATTCTTCAGCACCTGATATTGCTCAACGATCTTGAGCGCTGCCTCACTCGTTCTTGTCCAGTTTGACTGCTTGATGCGGTTCTTGGCATAGCACAGCATATACTCGTGCTCAATGTTAATCTGTGACGGATTATTATCGGTAGCCGTTTTCAGGATAAGAATCCCAATAAAGTTCTGGCCGCCGTAGATCTCGTCACAAATGTTCTTGAGTGTGCTCTCCTCGTGGTCATCAATAGAGATGAAGATGACGCCATCATCGCTAAGAAGACTTTTCGCCACTCTGAGGCGAGGATATATCATATTGAGCCAATCGGTATGGTAGCGGCCATTGCTCTCAGTAGTGGCGACAAGACGGTTGCCTTGTTCGTCGAACTGTCCACTGTTTGCGAGGTAGTCCTTCAAGTCGCGATTTAGATTATCTTTATACACAAAATCCTTACCCGTGTTATAGGGTGGATCGATATAAATCACCTTGACTTTGCCAAGATAGGTCTCACGCAGGAGCTTCAACACGTCAAGGTTATCTCCCTCGATATAGATATTCTTGGTTTTGTCGAACTCCTCGCTTTCATCACGAACAGGACGCAGCGTTGCTGCAATTGCTGAGTTTGCCTGATTGATGGCGTCTCGCTTACCTGGCCATGTGAAAAGATAGCGTTCTTCCTTGCCTTGGACGACTGTGCCTAATTCCGCTTTGAGTTTATCAAAGTCAACAGCGAGAATCAGTTCGCCATTCTCGTCTTTAGTTTCCGTGACGCATTCCGGAAACAATTCAGCGATGCGAGCACGGTTGGCGTTCGCTTCATCGGTTGTATGCATTGTTAATCGTTCCATATCTTAATTACTCATTGATTTATACACGTTATATAAAGGCATTGTTTCATAGAAACTGCGAGTTTCAGACGATAGCCTATTAAAATACCTCGTTGCACTTTCCTTGTTGTCAAGCAGAGTGTAACACGCAAACTTAATTTCATCATTGGAATAGTTGGCATCTATGATGTCAAGCAATAAGTCCCTGTCGTTGTTTGAAAGCCCCATCATACGCTTTATGATTTGCAATCTATTTATCAGGTGAGTGAGCTTTGAATTACTATCTGGGTCGTTTTTGATTAACCAATCGTTGATCAAGAATGCGGTTTCAATAAGAATATGCTTCTTAACCGCTTGCATATCATAAGCATTGAGCATACGTAAAATGCTCCAATTTAGGCATTGATAAAAGCGATTATCGTTTGATTTAGTCTGCTCACACTCATCGATAAAAGATTCAAAGGCAATATTTGAAACTTTTTGGAATGTTTCGGTACTGAACATACAAAATGACGGGATAAGCACAAAGTGCCCAACATCGTTTTTTGTTGTGAAAACGAAACTTCTTAAGTCATGTATCGAGTGTAACTTGACATAGTTAGGCTCTTGTATTTTCTCTACTAAGAATTGAAGTTTAATATTACTTATGTCAATTCTTTCAAAATGATTATTTGAACTATTCGATGATGTAACACGCTTACCAAGGATATAATAATCAATTAGCGTATTCATGTTCTTGACATCTTGCTCTGAAATGTCTTGAATATTCAGATCCTCTCTAACATTCAATCTTCTAAGAATTGATTGAAGATTCTTGTCTGCTTCATGAACACGGCGAACATCATCGAGCTTATCGATATTGTTTAATTTGATTTTCCAATTTCCTACGGAAAAGCTGTCGTTTTGCTTTGCTGCAAGAATGAACTCGAAGAATGTAATTCTTTGTTGCAAAGTCTTGAAAGTCCATGATATATGCTGTGTATGCTGTTTGCCAACATCTTCAGGTGATTCAGCGAAGGGAATGTGCCAAATATCAGCAATAACCACATAAGTTATACCATTGACCATTTCTATACGGACTTTTTCATAATACTGCTTCTCACCAACAGAAACTGGTATGTCAGCCGTATCTTGTGCAGTTAAATTGAATCTGCCATCGCCTATAGGATGAAGCGTTTTTGTTGGGTCATCATTATAGCTAAAATAACAGAACTGAGGTGTGGTTGTCAGATACTTTAAGACTTCAAAATTATTATCTGAGGGAGTCGAAAACTGGACACTTATGGAAGCTTTGCTCATATCAATGTCCTGAATTTGTACAGCACTCTGATCAACAAAGCTATGCTGTCTCAAGCAGTCATTATAGAAATCCAAAAATTGAAGTTCAACAACTTTATTTCTTTCTGGTAGCTCGTAAAAGTCAATCCGTATTGTTTTCTTTTTTCCAGCTTGTTTTGCAATATTACGCAGTTCTATTGGTGCCAACAAACGATAATATATCTTTGCAGCTTCTGTTTCTGCGTTAATATAAACCACAAAAAATGCTATTCCTCCATTCTTTTGATAAATATTAACGTCGTTGACATCAATTGGATATTTGATTTGCGAATTAGAAAAATCGTTGAATTGCTGACCTTTCACTTGCGATGGAATAGTTCCGATTAAACCCGTTTTACTTTGTTTATCGGAATTAGATTTATAGAGAAATAAATTACCATCCCAAACAGGAGTTTTGTCCGTTATGGGAATATTAGGGTCAAGCGTCTCAGAATAATTGAAATATCTAATGACTGCTTCGACGCTAGCTTTCTCTATTTGAGTATTATTTAATTTTCTTGGCATAAGTTAGATTTAAGTCTAATTATTTGTTCATGCAACTCGAGCTTGCGTCGAGGTTGCTTCTCTTTACGCATCTTATTCTCAAGTGCTGCAATTTGTTTAAGCAGCTTATCATGAGCTTCATTTACTACGATTTGCTCTTTTAGGGTATTACCCTCCTCTATTTCAAACCCTCCAATGGTTGTAACCAGCGACTGCCAGACGGCGTCAAGTGTTAAGCCACTGAGCGGTATCGTTGCCGTTTCTGTGGGCTGCCAATCACCGAAGAATAGTTTCTCGTTGAAGATGGCAAACTTTGTCTCCTCTTCCATCTGCAAGGCGATTACCATGCGCTGAGGAATGAGCTTAGTGAGTAGCTCTATATTCTTTTTGTCGAAGTCTTTGCGTTTCAGCAAGACCGACAAAACATAGATCGAGGTGACATTACCTGCAGCAAGTGCAGGCACAGACTGAGCAGAAATCTCATTCGAGATTACCAATCGGCTAACATCAGCGTCAAAGTGATCTTTCGCTGAAGACTTCATGTTGAACTTAGCATAGAGCACTTTCTTGTGAAGTGCCCGGTTCACCTCGGTAGTATGTGGCAGTCCGTAACTCATTTGATTACCAGGAAACAAATCAGTTCGAAATCGTCTAGACCTGTTATAGGCTCTGTGAACAGTGAGAGCTGCACTCCTTCCAAGAAGCTGTCTATATCACTCTCTTCTTTTACGTGGATGATCGAGTTGATGGCATCGCTCAGCAACTCGGAGTAGTGCTTCATATTGCGCCCATCGCGCGTTTCCTTATTGAACTGACGGCACAGTTTCATGTCGGGGGACGAAACACCCCGGCAGAGGTAACGCATGGTGTCAAGTAGTTCTTTCGGTGCAAGATGATTCACAACCACATCGCCATCGTCACTGAGATACACCATGTAGAAAGGATGCAGCTGGTTCTTGTGGTCAATGTTCACACCGTTGTTGCGGTTCTTAAGAACGTAAACAACACCAGGCGTAATTCCTTCCTTTGCAGTCACGACAGCATGAAGTCCATAGGGCGTGTGTTCAATGTCGTGACCACTGCGCATATACTCAAGCAAATCGAGGCGGAACTCATTCAAGCCAAGATCCATGATCGAGACGCCCGAGTTCATCTCCTCGATATCCACCACTTCCTCCTGTAAGCGTTTGAGTTGTTGCTTACGATAGTCGAGGTCATCTTTCTCACTATCAGTAAGAGGATTGCCGTCACCCGTGGCGGTCAAGACGCTTGCTTTCATGCGAGCCTCGACACGAGCCTTGAGATTGATGTACTCATCAAGAGTCATGTCAGGCCAATAGTTGACAAGCTGGATCACCTGGTTGCGCGAGCCGATACGGTCAATACGACCGAAGCGTTGGATAATGCGCACGGGGTTCCAGTGAATGTCATAGTTGATGAGGTAATCGCAATCCTGCAAGTTCTGGCCCTCACTGATACAGTCTGTGCCAATAAGCACATCGATCTCTCCCTTGACGTTCGGGAACAGCGTTGACTTTTCTTTAGATATGGGCGAGAATAACGTGAGAACCTTGTTGAAATCAAGTTTCTCACGAAGCTTCAGTGTGCTTCGAGCTTCTACATCGCCTGTGACCATTGCGGTGTTCAGTCCATGTTTCTCAAGGATGGCGGGAGCCAAGTTTTTATATAAGTACTCGGCCGTATCACTGAAAGCAGTAAAGATGATCACCTTTTTGTTGCCCTCGTTGATAGGGTTAGCAAACTTATCACGAAGGTCAACAATAAGCCGTTGCAGTTTACTATCGTGCTCGGGGGTGATATCTGCGAGCATGAGCAGCAACAGCTTCAGGTTTTCATTGTCCCTGACGAGGTATTCACGCCAAGAGATATAATCGATATCAGCGAGAAGAATCTTGTTCTTCTTGCGTCCAATAATGGCATCATTGTCGGCATCATCGATGTCCCATTCTTCCGGGTCGTCAGACATCATATAGTCATCAATCTGTTTCTGTTCAGCATGGCTGTCGATAACAGCCAGGGTGTCTTCGATAAACTGATTGATGCGCTGCACGGTGAGACGGAAGGAGTTCACTGAGCTTTCCAGGCGTTTAAGCATTTGGATGCTCATCAGTCTCCTGATACCCTTCTCACGGTCTTCGATACTCAATCGGTGACCCGTTGCCGTAATCTCATCCTCCGTATCGATGCCATACTTTTCCCTTTGGCTGGGGAGGATGAAAGCCGACGGTGTATAAACCGCAAGATTGAGCATCTGAAGCTGAGCGAAGATCTCATTATAATTGATAGCGGCATTGAGATCCGTCAGGTTGGGCCGGCGGGACAGCGGCGGAAGTCGCGTGGGGAATTTACCGATATCAGTTGTATCATAATATTGTTCGATATGCTTACGGCTACGTGCAATCGTCACGCTGTCGAGCAATTCGAAGAAGTCAAAACTCAGCATCGAGAGCAAGCGCTTCGTAGTACGTTCCGCTTGGGGCAGTTTCGTCCAGATGTTATATGCTCGCTGCGCGTTACGGAAGATATCATTGATGCTGGATTCCGTATTGAGCAAAGCGTCCAACTGTTCGCTCTCGCCTTCATAGGCAAGCTGCAGCTGGTTCTTCAAGTCATTGAAGCGGTTATTCACCGGCGTTGCACTCAGCATGAGAACCTTGGTCTTTACTCCTGCCCGAATGATTCTATTCATCAGGCGCAGGTAGCGGTTTTCACGCGGGTTCTCATCATTCTCGTCGGTGGATATCTTACCGCCGTTGCGGAAGTTATGGCTCTCGTCAATCACTACGAGGTCATAGTTTCCCCAATTGATGTTGGACAGTTCACGACCGTTACTGCGTCCTTCATCTCGAGACAAGTCGCTATGGAAGAACACATCATAGCGCAGACGGTCGGCCACGAGCGGGTTATTCAAATAATTCCCATGATAGGTTTCCCAGTTGTCGTGCAACTTCTTTGGGCAAAGCACAAGCACATTGCGGTTACGGCCCTCGTAATACTTGATTACGGCAAGGGCTGTGAAGGTTTTGCCCAAACCAACGCTATCAGCCAAAATACAACCATTGTACTTCTCGAGTTTATTGATGATAGCCAGGGCTGCATCACGTTGGAAGTTGTACAACTTATTCCAAATGACGCTTTGTTTGAAGCCTGTTGCCTCATTTGGGAGCACATCTTCACTGATGTCCTCCAGGAACTCGTTGAAGATGTTGTACAGCGTGACAAAATAGAGGAACTCAGGGGCATTTTCCTTGTAAACATTGGCAATGCTGTCAATGACTTCTTCTGTGACCACTTGCATCATTTCATTGTTGTTCCATAATTGATCGAACAACGTGAGGAAATGTTGCGATTCAGGGTATTCAAACCTGGTCGTGGTCACATAAGCGTTATCACCTTGCTCTGTACCCAGCTCAACAGTAGTGAAGCCATTTACAGGATAATAGGAATCTTTGTCCACATTGATCATGCCGAGCATATTGTGCTGGGTGCGGTTAGACTTGAAACAAGCCTTGCTTCTAATCCAGTCTGCGCATTCCTTAGCGATGGCTCGTTGATTGAGCTCATTACGTAGTTTCACCTCGAACTCCGAGCCATACACTGTCCTCTCACGATTCAGACGTGGAATGTAGAACTCTCGCTTCTGCTTATCAGCCTTGTCCGTTGTAAACGTTGGCGAAGTAAAGATGAAGCGAAGTTCATCAATATCCATGAGACGTTCTCTCAGCTCCTGAAAAGCATAAATAGAAAAACAAGACGCTGCGATGGCGACTTTGCTGCCATCGTTGATGACAGTAAGCAGGTCGTCCCGCAGTGTCAGATTTTTGTTGTCTATCTGCTTCATTATGTAAGATACTAAAAATCAAACTCCCAAGCAGTGCCAGATGGCCGACCAAAGCCTTTTCACCGCGAGGGAGTTTGTTATATCTTGTGTTTTTTAGTTTCGGTCTATTATCTGGTCAGGGAGGTTTACTTCCTGTTTTCGTGCAAAGTTATAAAAAAATATTGAAATCTGTAATACGGAAAGTAGATATTTTTTCTACATGTACTTTTCACGGGCGCAAAGGTAGTGCAAAAGTGTGCCAAAAACAGGCCACTGGAAAATGGAAAAATGATAAAAATGCAGTTATTTTACTGATTTTCGTCTGGAGACGGCATTGGAGGCGGTGTCTGGGCGTACTGCTGGCGGTATTGATTCTCAACTTGCATTCGGATTTCGGCTTCTTGCCTAATGCGTTTTTCCCTTTGCTTTGCTGTCTCACCGCCAACAATTGCTGCTATAATGAATCCAATGAGAGGATTAAAGAAAAAACTCAAGAGGAAGAATCCCCAGAAACTGCGGCTGTGCTTCTTGGCATAGCGGCCAACAAGTACACACAGCAAAATATAGAATGCTATAACTCCAATGAGGATTAAAGCAATTATCCAATCCTCGTTTCCTGTTTCAACACTATTATAAGGTTCTGTTACTTGTAATAAAAACATGGCTATTTTGTTTGGGTTTAATTCATTAAAAAAGCGCGAGCCAGATACAGCCTGTTTGATGGTCATAGGACAACCATTTCCGAAGTTGCATTCATGGCTCACGCTTATAGCTGGAGCCACCATACAACCCATTCGGAAAATTTGAAAGTGTCCTATGTTTTCAAACAGAAGGGAGTATAATGTCCTTTTTTAATCCCGCGATGTCTTGTCAATCGTTTGGGATTGACGTGGCAAATTTAGGAATTATTTTTCACAACGCCGAATGGTCAAGTGAAAAATCATTTGTCCAATCTATTCTTAAGGTGGATCATAGCTGCGGTGCGAGCTACCATCTTGCCACCCTTAAGAATGCTTGGGAATAGCTTAAGGTTGCCATTAACATCGAGACTAGGCTGGAGACGGTTCTCATGAGAGAACTCAAACTCGCGGCACCTGTTACCATTATAGACAATGATAGAGTTGTACGTTTTCACTGAAAGATCTTTATTCAGAAGGCAATCAGCAACTTCACCAATGAGGTCGAGATTGATAATAGTACCACGAGCAGACTGCTCAAAGTAGCGGTACCCTAGCGGGAGGTAGAGCGTGTCCAGAACACCTCCAGGATGCTGCCGCATACACTCATGAGACGTAAAACTGTTAGGCATCTCCTGAAAGAAACCTTCCTCTTTCACATCACAATAAAACGGATTATCAAGAAAGTATGAGTTGCCAACCGTGCAAAGGTCATCACCAACATTCCATAATGTGGGAACTTGAGAGTCTGACCTATAAACATCAGCATACCCAATGATAGCAGAAGAGGCCTGATCCACAAAATGTGGAATGTTGCCAAGAACTTGCTGGTTATGAGCCAGCATTTGCCATTCAACAGGAAACGAAGCAAGCGTCTTGCCAGTCTCAACTGCATAAATGAACACTCGTTTTTTGAAACAATTGAATTGCCATTTGATGCTAATGGCGGGCATGATCCCGGCACATACCATATATGCCAAGATCTTTTCAAGAATAACTATGTACATAAATTTCTAAACCCGCATAAGAGTCGGGTGTAGAAATCGTACAAAATTAGAAAGCAGGTGTGCCATATTCTTTCACACCTTTGTTAAACTTTACAAAAGTGCGAAAAAACAGTTAATTTAGCAATATACAGTTGTCAGATTCAAGAACATTCCACTGAATCGGTTTATAATAACCTACCGTTTCTGGGCTATTAAATCTAATAGGCAAAAACTGTGCCAAAATCAGAGTACGCCGCCTGTGTTGAAGCCGAAAGTATCATGGAACGGGAACTTCTCGCAGCCGATATAGAGGGTGTCGAAAGCGTCCGTGCCGTCGGTGCGGTGCTGGAG
>Ga0247611_10006218_pt1 | contig 15441 bp, 13 predicted proteins | sample 177DNAGHGhighgp2_FD_192422 | JGI IMG/M metagenome (GOLD analysis project Ga0247611, IMG submission 192422) | Sheep rumen microbial communities from Palmerston North, Manawatu-Wanganui, New Zealand - 1770 DNA GHGhigh gp2 | ecosystem: Host-associated > Mammals > Digestive system > Stomach > Rumen...
TCAAGGTATCTTAACTGGACGTGGAGGTAGAACATCTCACGCTGCAGTAGTTGCTCGTGGAATGGGTAAATGTTGTGTTTCTGGATGTACAGAAATGGTTATGGATGAAGAAAATAAGACATTCAAATTGGGAGGTAAAGAATACCACGAAGGAGATATCATCTCAATTGATGGTACAACTGGAAATATTTACGATGGAGCTATTCCTACAGTTGAAGCTAGTGTTTCAGGAGATTTCTGAAGAATCATGGCTTGGGCTGATAAATATAGAAAATTAAAGGTTAGAACAAATGCTGATACTCCTACAGATGCTGCTAAAGCTAAAGAATTAGGAGCAGAAGGAATCTGACTTTGTAGAACTGAACACATGTTTTTCGAACCAGATAGAATCGGAGCTATCAGAGAAATGATTTGTTCTGATACTGTAGAAGAAAGAGAAACAGCACTCAATAAACTAGAACCAATGCAACAAGGAGACTTCGAAAAATTATACGAAGCTATGGAATGATACAATGTTACTATCCGTTTCTTGGATCCTCCTCTACATGAATTCGTTCCTACAGAAGAAAAAGATATCGAAGAATTAGCAAAGACTAAAGGAAAGTCCGTAGAAGAAATCAAAGCAATCATTTCTTCACTTCACGAATTCAACCCAATGATGGGACACAGAGGATGTCGTCTTGCAGTTACATATCCTGAAATTGCTAAGATGCAAACTAGAGCAGTTATCAAAGCTGCTATAGCTGTATCTAAGAAAATTGGAAAAGCTATCGAACCTGAAATCATGATTCCATTAGTAGGAGAGGTTAAAGAATTAAAATATGTGAAAGATGTAGTGTGTGCTACAGCTGACGAAGTTATTAAGAATGCTGGAGTTGAAATGAAATACCACGTTGGTACAATGATTGAAATTCCAAGAGCTGCTTTAACTGCCGATGAAATAGCTAAAGAAGCTGAATTCTTCTCATTCGGTACAAACGACTTAACTCAAATGACATTCGGATTCTCAAGAGATGATGCTGGTAAATTCCTATCTGCATACTATGATAAAAAAATCTATGAGAACGATCCATTCCAAAAACTTGATCAAGTTGGAGTTGGAAAATTAGTTAAGATGGCTGCTGAAATGTGAAGAGCTACTCGCCCTGACATCCACTTAGGAATATGTGGAGAACATGGTGGAGATCCTACGACAATCGAATTCTGTCATAAAGTTGGATTAGATTACGTATCTTGCAGTCCATACAGAGTTCCAGTAGCTAGATTAGCTGCCGCACAAGCTGCAATCAAAAATGAGAAATAGTTTACAAATATAAACAAAAAAACTGATTCATCATGGTAGGTGAGTCAGTTTTTACTTTTTTAAATTTTTAATAAAAAGTCAACAAATATTTGACAACACAAAAAAAATAAATATAATAACATTGTAAACTATTTATACTTTACAACAAAATCATGTGATTTCGAAAAAATACATGGAATTGAACCTTAAATACTGTTTGAATCGTACCACGTACAATAGGTACATGATTACATACTGTAGAAGATGTCACAAAGACTGCACTTTTCACAGCACTAAATGTATTAGAATGAGTTTGAAAAACAGCAATAAATATTAAAGATGCAGTCCATAACGCATGCACAAAATGACCACGATACCACAAAATATGGAAAGCTCCATTATCACTGATTTGAACACCATTTATGGCTGTAGAGTGAGTCGGAGAAACTCTACGATACTCATGATTTAATTTACTAAGATATTCAAGAGATACAATCGCAAACCCATTTATTAATTTCTGACATTGAGTAAAATACATGTTTTCAAGTAAGAATCCACGACAATTTAAATTTGAAAAAGTTGAGAAAAGAGATATATCACCACAAAACAAATTAGCAAACCGATTCTCAAATTTATGCAATACAACAAGAGTTTCACCAACAACAGGAGCAAGAACCATACCATTAACAGGAACATGAACTACACCAACAACAGAAACAAGAACCATACCATTAACAGGAACATGAACTACACCAACAACAGGAACAAGAACCATACCATTAACAGGAACAAGAACCATACCATTAACAGGAACATGAACTACTACAGCAGCTGCTGCTTAAAATAATAAAAAACTGACCAATATTTACGGTCAGTTTTTTACTTTAAGCAATCATTCCATTTCCGAGACATTCATCTCAATCATAAGCCACAAAAACCTGACCAGGAGCAACAGCCCGTTGCTCTTTTTCAAAAGTTACTTTCATATCTCAATTATCCATTTTATCTAAAATACATTCAACAGCAGGAATTTGCCTATATCTAATCTTTCCACTCAAGTTTTTATTTCAATTTAATATCTCACTTTCCATATCAGGACAAATCCAATGCCAATTCTTTGCTATCAAAGTTTTAGTTTTCAATTCTTCTGCATCCTTGTCAGTCACGTAAAGAATATTATTCTCAATATCAATACGATACACATAAGCCTTAAAATTCAGTCACAGTCACTGTTTCTGACCGATAGTATAGAAATATGCTCACTGATGAGTTCAAACTTTTTTTCAATTCAAATCCAAAATATCTCATTCTTTCTTTGGAAATTTTTGCATCAAAAATGTTCTAATAGGAACATTTCAAATGAAACACAAACCCTGACTATCTTTCCTTTCAGCATTTGGTAATCAGATTTCTTTTGCTTTTTCTCTTACCTGTTGTTTAGTCATTTCTCCTAATGGAAATATACTTTTACTAAGCTGATATTGATTTAATCCAGAAAGAAAATAACTCTGATCTTTCCACGAATCTACTCATTGTAAAAGATGATAGACAAACTCATCAGAGCCCCCCTTATTAAGGGGGGTAGGGGGGATTTTTTCCTCCAATATTTCATTTATTCTTTCACAAACCGCTTCAAAATTATTAAATACTTCATCATTTGTAAATCTAATAACATCTAATCATAAGTTTTCTAATTTATCAGTTCTTTCATTATCATATTTTATTTCATCATCTGACCAATGAGTATCTCAGTCAATTTCAATTACAAGCTTTTTAGATGCAACATAAAAATCAACAATATAATTATCAATTGGTTGTTGTCTTAAAACTTTTATATTCAACGGTTGCAAAAAATCATACCGTAACTTTTTTTCTGCTTTAGTCATATTTTGTCTTAATTCTCTTGATTTTTCAATCAAAGAATGATCATATGGTAAATTATGCTTATAATCTAATCCCTCCGGCTCATTTCATTCGCCACCTCCCTTGATAAGGGAGGCTTTAATCCTAGCATAATGACCAGTAGCAATATAATCAAATCACTGCTCCATAGCCTTATTCAAAAATACATCAAACTTTATCAAATTATTACACAAGACATCAGGATTAGGCGTAATTCATTTTGAATATCACTCAAAAATATAATCAATAATCCTTTCCTGATACTCTTTCTGTAAATCAAAAGATAATAATTCAATTCACAAAAACTTAGCTACTTTGATAGCTTCTTCCGCATCCTTGAAAGTAGTACAATTTCACTTATCACTCACATAATTCTTCATAAATCATCCTACCACTTCATATCATTGCTGCAAAAGTAGGGCAGCACTTACTGCCGAATCTACTCATCCAGATAATCATACCAAAACTTTTTTCTTCATAATTCGAAATATATTAAACAATTACTTATAATGAAATGATTATTATTTACAAACAACAAATTATTAAAAAGTCAGTAATTTTTTGCATTAAAAATTTTTTCGAATATAATAACAATATATTTATATTTTAAAAATTTCAAAATGTCAGTAGAAGCTCTAAACAATCCAAATGAAGATTTATTTCAAGAAAACTTGTACGAACTTAAAAATCAAATTGATAAACCATGACAAGTCAATTATATAAAAGAAAGTAAGGACAAAAAATATGATATTTATTCATATAAACTAGTTCAATGATGAACAAGATGATGAGTAAAGAACAAATATGAACAACAAATTTGAAAATGGATTGAATGAACTCAATTTACCGATGTAAACTGAAACGAGATTAAAAAAGAAAGATTTGATGCATGAGAAACTATATATTTAAGAGTACCAAAGACAAAGACCAACAAAGAAAAAAAAGAAAATAGTAACATACCATGAAAGGTTGAATTTTTATGAGACAAGAAAGACAAAAAAAATAGAAGTTTTAAATGGTATAGTTACAAATTCGCACAATGATGAACAATATGATGAGTAATGGACAAATTTGAATCTCAACTTTGAAAGAGCACATTTTATGAAAAATTTTGTGACAAAAATGGTAATCCTTTAAAAAAAGAATGGTTTGCAAAATGAGAAACAATATATTACAAAGAACCAAACACAGATATAATAGATCCAACTCCAGAAATGACAATAAATGAAATAATGAAAATGTCCGATAATGACGTAAAACAACTTTACAAATATTTTAGTTGACAAAACTGGAACCTATACAATCAACATCAAGATAAAAAATGATGGTACATAATAATAAATGGTAAAAAACTATACGAAACCCGATGAAGTAGTGAAATAACAGAAAATAAACCATTCATTAACACTGACGTAGCAGAAAGCTCAACTAATGTTTATCAAATTTCTTTATGAATAAAGAAATGAAATAAATTTCAATGAATTATACTTGATTGCACAGACATAAACAATGAACCTAAAAGAGGAACATTTTCTTTAAAAGATGCTTTTTATCGAGAATAAATAATATATTTATAACGAAAAAAATAACTAACTCAACTCCAAAAATCTTAACTCAACTTTTCTAAGTCAGAATTTTGGATTCTGAAATTTTACTATTGCCATATTATTCCAGACTTCCATTACATAACCAACTCCAAATAACTTATGCCTAACTGTATCTCATTCAGAAATATTACTAGTCACTTCATTTCATAGTCATCATGACAAATCATAACTCTTTACCAAATTCTGAGGCAATTCTGCCAAAAATCTGCTTGGTGGATTATTTTTCACTTGTCACCAAGTCATCCTAGAATGAGCATACGACATAAACAAAACATCTTTTGCTCTCGTAACTGCCACATACATCAACCTTCTTTCTTCTTCCAATAATTTTGGATCCAAAGTCGCATTTGAAAGTGGGAAGATTCCATCTTCCAATCAAACTATAAACACACAAGGAAATTCTAATCATTTACTCGAATGAACTGTCATCAATTTTACAGCATCAATATCTCATTTTTCATTCTCCGTAATATCACTCAAAAGCGAAACTTCCTCCATAAATTGCCTAAGTGTAGGCTCTCATTTTTCGATATATTTACTCGCCATATTTATCAATTGCCCAATGTTCTCATATTTTTCTTCTGCTTGCGGTTCTCATCATTCCTCCTTGATTAAATAATCCTTATAATTAATTTTCTTCACCATAGCTTCAATAAAATCTGAAGGATTTTCCACTGCCAAATCCTCTTTAAGTTCCTCCATTGCCATAATGAACGATTTGATTCCAGTCATTGCTTGTGGAGTAAGTTTCAATTCATCAGGCAAAATTTCAGCTTTTCGCAGTTTTTTTATCGTATCATAAATCGCTTCATCATGAGCCAATGCGTAGTCTTCAATTTTCTCCCAAGTCGTAGCTCAAATTTTTCTATTTGGAATATTTATAATTCTCTTTAAAGCTAAGTTGTCTCTATCATTCAAGAAAAATCTCAAATATGCAAGCACATCCTTAATTTCCTTTCTCTCAAAAAACTTGAAAGCTCACCAAATCTTGTATGGAATTCATTCCTGAATAAACAGACTTTCAAATACACTTGATTGAGAATTCGTTCTATAAAGAATCGCTACTTGTCACCATTCCTTAAATTTTCAAGAATTCTTCATTTTTTTTATCAGCTCAATCGTGTTCGCAGCTTCATCTACATCACTACTATGTGAAAAAATCGTAATCATATCTTTTTCAGTTCATGCTCTATTTGGCTTAATATTCTTTTCATATTGACGAGCATTATTCTTAATAATAGCATTTCCTGCCTCTACAATATGCGGTTTAGAACGATAATTTATCTGTAGCTTAAACATCTGAATATCTGGCCAATACATTTTCACATTCAAAAAATTCTCCATCAAAGCTCATCTCCATCCATAAATACTCTGAAAATCATCTCCAATTAAAGTCATTTTGGCTCATCATCCACTCATCATTTTCATTAATTCAAACTGTATCCAGTTAGTATCCTGAGCCTCATCTACCAAAATATAATCAAATGCATTTTGCCATTTCTGTAAAATAGTTGGTTCCTTTCTAAATAGTAAATAGGGGAGTAATAATAAATCATCAAAATCTAATGAGTTTGAAGTCTCCAAAGTTTTTTGATATTCTTCATAAACCTTTCACATCGTTTCATCATAATTTGAATTAACTCATTTCAAAAAATCTGAAGGCATCATCCCGTCATTCTTGAGTTTAGAGATAACTCACTTTACTTCGTTTGGTTTGAAAACATCCTGTAAATTAAGCCTTTTTAATATCTCTTTTACTACACTCGCTGTATCATTCGTATCTAATATCGTAAAATCTTTAGTATATTTCATTCATAATTTATCTATATCTTCTTTCAGAATTTTTAAGAAAATTGAGTGAAAAGTTCATATCCATTTCATCTGATATGGAAATAAACGATATTGATTTCACATACTTTCCTGTTTATCTGCTTCTATAGCTACTAAAAAATCCATAATATCATCAACCTCTCCCGCCGCTTCGCGGTTTCCCTCTCCTATTAGGAGAGGGGCAGGGTGAGGTTTTTCAACAGCTTCATCCACTTCTCCTCAAATTTCTTCCGAAATCTTAATCAATCTTTCCTTCATCTCATTAGCTGCCTTATTCGTGAAAGTTACGGCCAAAACTCTCTGAACAGGAGTTTTTAGTCCCCACCATAAATAAGCAATTTTATATGTCAAAACTCTAGTTTTACCAGAACCAGCTCCAGCAATAATCAATGATGGAGTATCCGTATGTAAAGCTGCTAAAGTCTGTTCATCATTCAACTGTGAAGATATATATTCTTTTATATTCATTCGTTTATTTTGTATAATTAATTAAGAAAAATCTGATTTAACATTCAATTGAAGTTGCTCAATATTTATCATAATATGCCTGAATATGGTCAGGAGTTTTGTATTTTGGAAATAATTTCTGATTGAGTAACATACTCGCATTTAATTCTTCCGCAATAGCTCCATTATTAGACATCCATTCATCCACTTCTTCAGCTTTATATCAATTCCTGATACATATTTCTCTAATTTCTTCTCAATCCATAATATGATATTTTCCAGCTGGTTTCCTACGATTCGCATCATACATTTTTGTTCAATCTTTAATTGATAACGCAATTTCCCATGCTTCTTTGTCCTTTTCTTTCAAGTAACGATAATCATTATTTACAATCAGCTTTGTATTTGTCTGTTTAGCTAAATTATAAATGAATTGATTTACTTTCTTCGTGATAGGTAGGAGAGTTTCATCCTGAGCAATTATCTCCAAATAACATTTTTCTCCAAATATTTCATGAAACATATCATAAATTTCTCTAATTTTCGCTTCACTTTCTCATGCAGATAGCATTTTGGAAATCCAGCTCAACTCTCATCCAGTAAAAATTCTAATTCACTCTGACTTTTCTTTCAATGCATTCAAATCCAATTTCTGAGTTCCATTCGTAAATCCAGTTTGATTCGCATAAGCAATCAGTTCCATCATATTATGATATCATTCATCCGTTTCAGCTAATAAACACAAGTTTCACACACTTTTACTAGCTACCGAGGAATTCAAATCCATTACAAATCAGATTTCCAAACCAAATATCGCTTTTACTCACATATCATTTTCATCTTCAGGATTTTTTGAATCTTTTGCAGCTAAGAAAAACGATGGCACTCAAAACATACCATTATAATCCGTAATCGCAATTGCAGGATATCATAATTCTTTTGCACGCTTAACTATATCTTTTGGCTGTCCCAATGCCTCTAAAAAGCTGTAAGTACTATGTCAATGTAGTGGTACATACATCGAAGTAATAAATCGAAAAATAAATATTATCTCAACAAATTAATTGTAAAAATTTCAGATTTTTTTTCAATCTGAATAGATGCCACAAATAATCATTAAAATTTTTACATAGATATTGACATTATAAAGCAAATATTTATATTATGTATTTTAAAAAATAATGAACCAAAACTAAACAAGAACCTTTAAAAAAACAAAAATTATGGAATCAATTGGGATAATTACAGCAATTATTGGGCTATACCTGATGTGGAAAGGCGGAAAAAACATTCACATTAACGAGAAAAAAGGGCGTATATTCTCTATTGCAGGGAATATCTTATGTATTCCAAATGCAATAATCATTGGATCCTCAAATATCGTTCTATCAAAAGTTTGCCTTATCGGCTTCATAGGCATGACAATATTTCATAGCTTAATGCTATATAAAGCAATTAAGGAAGAAAAAAAAAGAGCAATAAACAACTAATACAAAAAAGCAGCGAGAGTCACTCTCTCGCTGTTTCCATTTGAAGAAAAATTTATTTCTTACCTTTCAAACCTAAACACTTTTGATTAACCCAATAAAGTATTATCGCAAATATTGCTCCACAAGTATCCATCAACATATCTTTCTGCGCATCCCAAATATCTCCTTGACTTCAAAGTACAGCATCTCCAGTAGCAGGATCAAAATAAACAGCATACCACCATTCAAATATTTCATACAATCCAGCCAATGAAACCATAAATAAAAATCAGAATAAATATAATACTACTTTATTATTTACCATCTTCTTTCTATCCAAAAGCTCAATAATAGGAAATGCATAAAATCAAATAATAAAATGACCAAATCTATCATACATATTTCTCTCGAATCCAAACAAATTATTAAACCAATCAAAAGGCACATTTTCAAAAGTATAATGACCTCATATCGTATGAATAACAATCCGTAGGAACATCATAAAATAAGCCAAATTAGAAAATCTGAATTTCTTGAAAGTTAATACCAAAACCAAAACCACAACCAAAACCGTTCCCTCTTCTGCATACCAAACTCATCTATCCACTGGATTTATTCCACTTCGAATTAATAATCATAAATATATTAACAATAATAAATATGGAAAATATTCGCTAAGTTTTTTCATCTTCAAATTATAAAAAATAAATTACAAAAAGATATATAATAAAAAATAATAGTATTTCAAGAATGTTAAAAAAGTCCGTAATTTTTTGCATTTTAAAGAATTTTTGAATATAATTAAATAGTTTTATGAAATAATTAAAAATCATGTCCATAGAAACACTAAAAAACAGTAACTCAGCACTAAATGATTTAGCGAAAGAAGTCAAAGAAACCTTAAATTCAGTACCTAAGATGAACGAAGATGAAATTACACAATTAAATGAATCTCAATTATATGAAATCTTCTCACAAAGTGAATGAAAAAGTTATCATGATCAAAATTGAGAATACATTTTAGTAGATTTTAAAGATAAAAAAAGAAAACTATATTATACACTTTGAAAAAAACTAAAAGACAATCTTCCATACATTTGCACAAATACAATTGAACACGATAACTTCAATATCAGCATATGAATACCAAATTGAAAAGAAATTAAATGAGTATATGCACATATATCAAAAAACAATTCAGTTACCGATATATATAAATGAAATTTAGCATATAAAAATGGTGATTTCCAACCAAAAAATAAGGTATAATACAAAAAAATTATAATCTTGAAATTCAGATTTTTTTATCTACAAGTTATATCATATTTCATATAATTATATAAATCTGAATGTACAAAAAATTTACACTAGAAGAACTATCCACTATTCAAAATAATCTCATTCCTCATTTACATACGATTATTCAAAGGGAAAAATGCCAATGAGTAAACGATTTTTTCAAAGTCGCATTTCGTGAATGAAATGAAGTAATGTTTTTTGATAGAGGAAATCCGTTAATAACAATCCAACTAATCGACAATCGAATTCATATCAATGATGAAATAGATAATATTCAAATTCAAGTACCAGCAAATGAAAAAGGGGAATTAAATCGCCTTATGATTCGTTACATTTCCAAAAAACAAAGACAAATCTGACAAAGAACAATCGAACAAATTTTGATGGATGCTTTCGTTGAATGAAAATTTTATGATATACTATGAAAACCATATTTAGTTTACGATATCGAAACAGCTCTCATTTCATGAGAAGTATCTGAAACAAATTTCCCTGAATATTATTTATGATTTAGTTTGGAAGAAACTAAAGCATGAAAAATGACATATTCTTGCATTATGATGGAGGATTTGAAAGAATTTGTACAAAAAATGCTAGATTTTGATGGATATATAATATGATATAATCAGATTTATTTCGATAATCCTGTAAGTGTATACAACGTATGATTATCAAAAAAAGAAGTAGAAATTCTGAACGAAAAAAGTTTGGATTTATACGTATTTTTCCAACAATTAACTTGAAAGAGAATGTGATTAAATAAAGTTTCAGACTCTCTTGTTTGAGTCAAAAAAACTCTAGATTCTTGAGCTGATGTTGAAAGTCTTTGGAAAGAGTGGAAATCTTCAAACGATAATAAAATTTTGAAAAAAATTCAGGAATATTGTAAAAACGATGTTAGAATGACAGCTTTGGTTTTATTATATTTATTACATTTCCAAAAAGTCGATATGGATAATGAAGATTATATTTTTAATACCCAAAAATTCATAGAGTTAGCCAAACCTTCAGATAAAAATATATCTGAAACTAAAATTATAAATAACAATTCACTATTTTGATAATTATTTTAAATACAAAAACTTGCAACAGAGAATAAAAACATTATTTTATATTCAGATTTTACATTTTATCGATATAAAAAGTGTGTATTAAACAAAAAAATGCATTTACATTAATAGAATTAGTTTTTGTAGTATTAATGTTATGAATACTAATTATGGCCACAACAATGTACCTTGATTGATCATGAGAAAGAAGAAAAATCATCGAATGACAATGATGTGCTAGTTCCATATGAGGTAAATTAAATAATTATATATTTTATACACTTACCAGCAAAAATTTAAAAACTGAGAGTAATAGCATATCTCCAGATTTTTATATAATCCAGCTTACATGATGAAATTGATGATTATGTACAGGTGGAAATACTTGTAACGAAATAAATCTTAATTATCAAACTTGAGATATTCCTACACAAAATTACAAAACATATGAAACATTAAATATATCTAAAACATGTTATCAAAGTAAACAACCTTTAAAATTTTATCGAAACACCGATAATAAAACAGATATAATAATGAGCAAATGATTCACTTCCCAAAAAGATAATACTAGCGTTTTTTATATAACATGATCAGAACTGCCAATTTATACTTGAGATATTCTAATTGATTTATGTTTAAATAAAGAATGTTCAGCATCCAAGCAAATTAGTAAATTTGTCGTTGACTGACGTTCTCAAACTATTTCAATCAGAAATTGTAGAATTTATAGTGGAGATGATACTACAAAATGTGAAAAACGAGATTGAGAAAATTTAGAAGAAATTTCATCAGATAATGTAAATGGTGAGGACAATGATGAATAATAAATTTACGAATTAATAATTATACATGCAAAAACCAGGAAAAATAATCAAAACATTATCAGTTCAACCATACCTAAGATTCTACGAAATTATGAAATATCCTATACCAAAACATGCTGAACTATTTTTTCAATATTCCGACACTGAGCGTACAAATGCAAATAAAATACTAAAAGATACTATTGAAGATGAATCATGAGATTGATTTTCACGAGATGAAAAATCTGAATATATGGATGAATATCTGAATGAGGTAAAAAGACTAAAATCTACATTTCAATCAATTCCATTCGTTGAACAGATTTTTTTATGTAATTCTATCAGCTTTAATGCTTTAGACAAAGATTCAGATATAGATTTATTTATCATTGTTGAGCCTGGAAGAATTCGAACTGTAAAATTTCGAAGCATGATATTATTCATGCTCAAATGAGCCAAACGTTTCTGAAAAAAAACTAGAAAAAAAATCTGTCTTTCATTTTTTATTACATCAGATTCACAGAATTTATATCCAATTTCTTTAGCATCAGTTGATATTTATTTAGCATACCGAATTGCCCACTTAGTCCTAATTTATCAACCTGAAGACCAAGCAAACAACTCATTTTTTGAAAGCAATAAATGGGTAAAATGAATCTTGCCTAACTACCAAGAAAAGCAAACAATTTCACTTTGAATCACTCCATTCTCATGAAATACAAAATTCAAAAATATATTAGAGACTCTCGGAGATTGATTCCTTTGAAATATTTTCGAATGGATAGTTAAACATATCCAAAAAGCCATCATTCGCTTAAAAAGGATACGAAATCCTGTATGAAATAAAGACGTAATCATCTCCGATACTATGTTAAAATTTCACCAAGATATCAGAGAAAAAATTTCGCTCAAATATAATATAAAAGTCAAAGACTAATTTCAGAATATACACGCTATTGAGAATTGAATATTTCAATTTGTCATTGATTCAACTTTAAATAAAATATTTTCTCACAATAAATAATGAACTCAAACCGCAAACTGCGTTTTCCATTTTTCATAACAATCTGTCCAAGCCCTAAGAATAGCTTTAATCTTTTTTACATCATATGAAACTGTATTAGATAACCAAACACCATCACCACACTTTCCATCAAACGTAAATAATGGCTTAAATACTATCGAACTAACATCTAATTTATCATATTTATAGGAAAGTCCTCATAAAACATTAAAAGAATTCATATCTCTTGTTCCTTTTGGATATCAATCTAATTCTAATCATCAAGTCAATGAAACTCATTTATGATTAAACTTAAATCATATATCAGTAAAATGGTCTACACTACTTTGATTATTTTTGTCATAAGTCGCATATAAATCACTAGAAATAAAAAAATTAGTTTTATTATTTAACCGATATTCTAAAGATCCAGTGATATGTCATCATGGATTATTCGAAAATCATTGAAAAACCTGAGGATTATACAAGCTACTTAACAACTCAGCAGAAACTAAATATTTAATATTGTATCATTTAGATTTCTTTAAATCAGTATTTGTTTCAGTTTTTTTAACAAAATCACTATCTGACAGTGTTGCATTATCATCACTTCAATCAACATTAAAAACTTTCAAGATTTCTGGCGTCACACCAACATTTCCAGAATTATTATAAGACTGAGCATTTGTATTTAATGCAAAAGCTACAACACATGTAGAAACAAATGATTTTAGATTCATAGCAAACAATCAAAATTAAAATACAACTATCTATATATATATTCTTACAAAAGTCAAGTGTTACAACATTTCGAAACAAAAAAAATAACATTGCATATATAAATCAAATAAATATCTATAAATCAGAATTTTATCAAATATCTTATAATTAATGCAAAATGGAATATTTATAGTAATCGACTGAACTGATTGAAGCGGAAAATGAACTCAAACTAGACTCTTAGTAGAAAGACTAAAAGGGGAGTGATACGACGTAGAAATGGCTGATTTTCCACAATATTGACAAAGAAGTGCAGCAATGTTAGAAGATTATCTCAACTGAAAATTTTGAACAGCTGATGAAGTATGACCTTATAGAGCTTCAGTTTTTTACGCTATAGATAGATATGAAGCTTCTCCTAGAATCAAGAAATGGCTCGAAGAATGAAAAATTGTCATTTCTAACAGATACGTTTCATCTAATATGTGACACCAAGCAGGAAAAATTCACGATTTAAAAGAAAGAGATAAATTCCTAGAATGGCTAGATGAATTTGAATATTGATTATTCTGAATCCCAAGACCTGATATGAATATCTTACTCTACATGCCTACAGAAATCTGACAACAATTGGTAGATCAAAAATGAAAAAGAGAATACACAGACAAAAAAAGAGACATTCATGAAGCTGATTTGAACCATCTCAAGAATGCAGCAGAAGCTTATAAATACGTTGCTAATAAATACAAACGAACAATAATCGACAGTGCACCTAATTGAAAATTAAAATCTATTGAAGAAATTTCTAATGAATTATGGAATGTTGTTATAAATAAAATTGAGAAATAATTATTTCCCTTTACAAAAATAGACACAACAAAATCAATGGAATTTTTACTGATTCCGTCTTTATGAATGATAACGAAAATTTCACTATTCTTATATTCCTCACATTCTGCCACTATTTTCCACCTTTAAAAACATCTCCAAAAATTCATAGTTTCCTATCATTTGATGATACTCTCTCCAATTGTTCATGGATTACTCTACAAAAATCTATCAAATATAGCACACGATCAACACCTTTAAATCATTTATATTCTATACCCACATCATCTAAATCAACTTTATAAAGACTTGCATAACCTTTATGTTGATTATTAAATGGAATATTTACAGATAATTTCTGGCTTCACTGTTGAATTCAATATTGTAATGACAATAATATTTTTTTATCAAACAATTCACCGATTTTTTTAAAAGAAATATCTTTATTCGCAAGGTTATTTCAAAAATCAGTAACTGAAAGATAATTACTTCAATAATCAATAATACTATTTCCAAAGAAATCTTGTCATTTTAATTTATCTACATAATCTCAAAATACAAGACTAACAACATCTCTTTTCAACGAACTTTCAAGCTCTTTTTTACAAACTTCTAAATCATTTTTTTTCATTTTACCCAAAATCTCACATAATTTTCAAGTATCTACCGAACCTCAAATTCGGCTTTTTACCGCCTCTTCTAAACTCATTCATAAAGCATCAGAAATTCTTCTCTCTTGTTCAGCTTCTCTAGCCTTCTGTTTTGCTTTCCTATCTTCTTTGCTCAAAATTAAACCTTCAACTTCTTCTAAAAAATCTTTAAATCAAGACATCCTAAATTTTTATAAAAATAAATTGCGACAAAGATAGTATGGCTATTTTCTTATAAAAGTCAAGCTTAATTTAATTGTTAATTTTCATTCGATCTTCATTATAGCAAAAAATATTACAGAAATCTATATAACATATAATACATTTATATTTTTACAAAAAAGCAACTTATTATAAGTAAGCAAAAAACACTAATATTTAAAATATGAAAACCAAAAGTTATCATACAAAAATTTACTAAAATTTTACACTCGCACATCTGATAACCAAAATATATCACAAAATAAAAATATTGGTTTGTTTTTTTTATAAATATTCATACAAGATAAAAAGTCACAAATAAAACAAAATGTTCATTCCTTTTATTTT
>Ga0247611_10006219_pt1 | contig 15438 bp, 14 predicted proteins | sample 177DNAGHGhighgp2_FD_192422 | JGI IMG/M metagenome (GOLD analysis project Ga0247611, IMG submission 192422) | Sheep rumen microbial communities from Palmerston North, Manawatu-Wanganui, New Zealand - 1770 DNA GHGhigh gp2 | ecosystem: Host-associated > Mammals > Digestive system > Stomach > Rumen...
GATTTCGATGCACGACAATGTTGAATACAGGATAAAGGTCTACCACAGGAACGACAGGCGCACCAAGAAGACAATAACGATAAGATACAGTTCTGACGCCGACAGCGGCTTCGACTTTGGAGAATGAATACCAAGACCATTGACTTCGACCATAACGGCGGCTCGTTCACGCAGCCGATAAAAATACGCGGCACCAACATGCCGTGGACCAGCGAGTGCCCCGACAGCTGGATTGGGGTGGAGAACGCCCCGACGGCGGTGACTGTGTCGGCTGGCCCCACCTACGACTATGTACAAAGGGAGGGCGACGTGCTTGTCAGGGACAGGTTCGGCAACACCCTGTGCCTGCACGTGGTCCAGCACGGATACGACGGGGTGTACGTCGAATGCCCAGAGACCGTCGTCATGTACGATTCATACTACGATGCCAACGAGACATACGACATATATATAACTGTATACGGAGGTGAACGCCAGGAGGTGTCATGCGCCAAACTTCAGCCATACCTGGACAAGGTTTGGGACAACAGTGAAATGTACAACGATTTCAAGTTGAGAATACCCAGGGATTTGGACGGAACGTTCGTTATAGAGCACATGGAGGCCAAGAGGTACAGGAAGTACTGCAAGGAGCACAATATCCCGTATGACGGCTCGGCCATAAGGAAGACGCTGAAGATAGTGAAGATTTCACAGGATGACGCTGTCGGTAGGATGGACGTTCTCTACGACGGGAATGTGTACCGAAACGGGGACAGAATCACGGTCGAGATTGACAACCTCCATGAAAAGAGCGTAAGCGTACTGTCGTCAGAGTTCAAGCGCGTGCTGTCCAGTTCCAGCTACGAGGTTGTGAACAACCGAGAGGTTGATTTCGGGCCAGTACCGAATTGGGTGTCGTTCACAAACAAGGACGGGGTAGTCAAGATTTCCGCTTCCGAGGCAAACAGACTTGCCGACAGAGTGTGCCGTACGAGAATCGTGAACACTAAGAATCCACGACAGTTCATCGACGTGGACATTGTCCAAAAGGCAGTTATATGACATAAAACCGTTTAAATGCGTGCTCATGTTGATACTTAGGTTGATAATACCATAACCTGATATTTATATTAATAAACAGGCTTATCATGAAGTTAAACGAAAATAGAATAAAATCGGTGGTACGGACCGTGTTGGCGGAATCCTCCAGAACGTCCGTGTACCACGCACTCATACGCAAGATACACCAGGTGGCCAGACCCTGGACGAGCCATTCGTTTGGCGACAACGATTGGAGCAACTTTCATGCCTTTGTTAAGGATATCGAGGGTTTGGAAGAAATAACCGATGTCACTTATTGGTGTGAGAACGGAGGGTATGGAGGCCATGACGACCAGTTTTCAAACGGCATGCCGACGTATAAGAGATATATGGTCCATATCAGTACGGTCTACGACGCCCAGACTGGATACGACGGGATAAATGGGAATATCACGTGCCATTTCTGCGGAACTGTGGACGACCCCACATCAAGGTACGACATGACGGCTAACTTTTGGGTTAACAAAGACAAGGCGGAACTGGACGAATCAAGAGACCGCCCGCCACAGCCAGGTGAGGCGATTTCCATCCTGCCTGGCAAAACCCCTAGCGATATGGTCAGACTGTACATGAACAAATACCATTTGGAAAAAGAGGATTTCAATTATGACAGATATCAGCGCAAACTGGTATACAAGCCCAGAAAACGCGCAAAACAGAAAATATCAAAGCCAGCGGATATGTCGATAAAGGACTATTATTCGTCAATCGTATTGAAAGTGAATCCGAAGTTGAAAGCTGACGAGGAACTGTACAACGACGAGGTCTGGATGCCAGTCAGAAACGCTGGAAGATATTTCAAGGGGGAAGCCGACTACAGCTTCTACGAGGTGTCGAACCATGCAAGGCTTAGGATAATCAATCTCGGAGACGCCGAGAAGAGCCGAATCCTTACACCGTACCCAGCCCCGACCAGACGTGCCATGCAGTTTCATCTGATGGGTAGTGACGGGGACGGAAACACCATGCACACGTGTCCAGATGTGAAGAATATCGTTGCCGACGCCTTTTTCGACAATTTCGACCCGTCGACTCAGAGGGTTGTGCACAAAAACGGCGACTGGAGCAACAACAATGTTGACAATCTGGCTGTGATAGACAGGGGAAGAAGGGTGAAAAAACAATATAACGCCATTGACGAGGCTATCAATCGAGTTATCCGTAGATACTTCCGTTAACCAGTACAGATACATATACAAGTCAAACGGACCTCAATCTGGGGTCCGTTTGATTTATGCCGTACTATAAATTGACCAAGTCCTCTACATCGTCGGTGAATGCCGAATAGTCTGTTACCTTGAACTTGAAGTATCGGTATTTGTTCTCCACTTCCACAAGCCTGTGTTTCATGGTGTCCAGGTCCCACACGACATATCCGTGGCCAGTGGTGTTCTCCCCGCAGTTCTGCTGGAACACCGAGCCAGAGTACACAATGGGAACACCGTTTTTTTTCAGCTCCTGGTACTTGTGGATGTGCCCCGCCATGACAGCGTCGCATTCCGAGAACAGCTTGGTGTCGATTCCGTCCTCGCACATCCTTCCGACATCGGTGGTGGCGCCAGCCACGTCCCCGTGGTAGAGGCCGATGACTTTCTTGTCTGGGAACTGGGAGTGCTCTACATTAGGCGACGCGAAATTGTCGTGCATCGAGTACAGGGCCCACACGACGTTGTCGTCCTCGACATAGCCAGACCTGAAGTCAAGGAATTTGTCAAGGTACAGCACATTGGGGTACACACCCTCGATGTCGAACGTCGGGTTTATTGAGTCCATCCTGTCCCTGTTGTTTTGGAGCATGTCGTGGTTCCCAGCCACGATGTAGGTGCGGCAGAACTCGTTGCAGTAGTTGAGCAGCGTGTGGAACATCGCCTTGGACTCGTTGGTCGTCCTGATTTTCTGTGAGAATGTGTCGCCCACAATCACAATCCTTATTTCGTCTGGGTTCTGGCCCTCGATTTCGTTATGGTACAGCTGTTTTATGAAAGACATGAGCATCTCGTCATACGGGCGCTCGTCGGTGCTGTTCGGTATGTGCACGTCGGCGATATGTATAATTTTCTTAATCATACCGCAAATATACAACAATTTTCCAATAATAGGAAAAATACTCTTATTTTGACACAAGGACTTTGGTTTTCCGTTTGGAAGGCTTCTCTGGTTCTGCGTCCTCGTTTATTCGCTCACTTATCTGTTCATCGGTTCCGATTTCAGGAATGGGCTCATTAATTGGCTCATTTATGGGTTCATGATTGGGTTCATTGGAGGGTTTTACGTTGTTATGGACTTTTTTGTTCAAATCACCGTATTTGTCCAGTGTGAACTTCTCCCTGAATGCGGTCTCTATGTACATGGACATTGCAGTTTCGTCCATTCCGTTAGCCCTGGCCCAGGTAGCGAATTCATTGTACAGTCTGTCGTTAATCTCAATAGTCATTTCTCTGATATTTATAGGTAAATATAGGTAAATAACGTTGTAAATACAAAAGAATATGACAGAAAAAGGTTTGAAACTTATCATGTATTTCGAAAGTCTGCCCAAGAACAGGCCTCTTGAAGCTTACTGGGATTCATACGGCAAGGTGTGGACTATTGGCTACGGGGCGACGCACTACCTCGACGGCTCGCCAGTCAAGAAGGGTGACAAACTCAAATCAAAGGACGAAGCTGTCGAGCTTCTGAAAATGATGGTCAAGAAATATGAGGACGATATGTACGAACTGGTACAGAAGCCTATCAACTACCACCAGGCCGACGCACTCACGTCGTTCTGCTACAACTGCGGTGTGGGAAATTTCAAGAAATCCACGCTTTTGAAGAAAGTGAACAAAAACCCGTCAGACCCCGCAATCCGAAACGAATTCGCCAAGTGGAACAGGTCTGGCGGCAAGGTCCTGGCTGGACTGACCAGGAGACGCAAGGCCGAGGCCGACCTGTATTTCACAAAATATGTGCCAGCGGAACCGATAGTCAACGAGAATGAAACCGACACTGTTATCCCTGACGGGCCGTATATTATTGAACCATCGTCTGAACCTGCTGTGAAGGACAAACCAGAGGATAAGAAACGTTGGTGTTCCAATATAATCGGCTGGTTCAAGCCCAAGAGTTGAACTTCCTCTTCCCTTTAGTCTCTTGGATAGAGAATGCAAGCTGGGCCAGTGTGTACTCGTCCAGCTTTTCCGCTCTCTGTAGCAGGCCGACAATGCCTTTGCTCCCGTGGTCCCTGAAATAGTCGGACGGGTCGTACCCGTCGGGGCATCTGACAATCCTGACCCTGTCTGGGAAATATTTGTTCAGGAAATAGTACATTTTCGCAGCCCCGTCGCTGGCGTCGCTGTCCAGGAATATGTTTATGCCCGAGCGTGATTTGTCGACAAGCGACCTGAATACATAGGACTCCCCGTCTATCGAGCAGCCGAGCAGGGGTATCGAGTTCGGGACCGATATATGGTCGAACGGACCCTCGACAATGTTTATGGGTTCGTACCAGTTGACAAACTGTTCGTTGAAAACGATTGACTTCTTGTCGACGTCTGGGTTCATAATCTTTCTGGTTTGGGTGCCAGTATAATCCCTGGCAATCCAGTAGTTCAAATCGCCGTACATATCGTATGACGGTATCAGTATACGGCCTCCGTATTTGTATCTCTTTACAGTTTCCTGGTCGATTGGCGGGATATAACCTATTTTATACTTCTCAATCATGTCGGGCGTTACACCCCTGCTCTTGAGGTAGTCGTAGGCGCATTTCAGGTCCATATCGAATTTGTACACCTTGGCCCCGACCCAACTGTCTGGGATTTTATCCAGTTCTTCCTTGGAAATCGTTTTTAAGCCCTCTGGGAGCTTCAATTCATCGTCTATGAACAGAGTGTCCAGACTGCTCGCAAAATCGCCTGAGAGGGTAAATAAACGCTTTTCTCGGAGAGTTCTCACCTCTTCCTTGAAATCGTCTACGTCCGCCTGGCTCCCGTGCTGTTTTATTATCTTGTACAGCTTGCCGCTGTACCCGCACTTCCAACAGTGGGCCCACAGGCCTTCGGTGCCAATCTGGACGGCAAGGTTGTATTTGTTGTCGGCCTGTCCGAGGCCCTCTTCGGCGCAGCGGGGGCAGTTGTACTCATACCAGTCGCCAGAGCCCCCGTAGTCCCTTCTTGGGGTGCCGAGAACCCTGTCAACAATGCGCTTTATGTTTTCAAAATTATCCATTTGCAAGTGCAAATATACAACAATTTACGACACGTCGGAAAAAATTTCCTTTGCATTTTTCCCTTTAGAAGGTACTTTAGTGAAGGTAATGACTAAATAAACCATTTACCACTTAAGTAAATGGTTTATTACCTTTAATATAAGTACTTTAGTGTGGAATTTCGATTGATTTTGTGAAAACTTCGTTACAGAATCTGTACGAATAGGTGTATGTCGTTTTGTCGGGGGATTCGTCTGTGGAGCAGCATATGACCTCAGGCTCCTTGCCGCCATACATCAGCTTGTTGACATACCCAAGCACGCAGATGAGGCTATCGGAAGCGTCGAAGTTCTCTGTTTTGAGCTCGTTTTTTTTGTTGTATACCCATTTGATTTCAGGATATTTCTCCTGGATATAGTTCCAGATAATCATTTTCTTTGCGCAATCAAACGGATACGCCCCGAAAAGAACCAGGGTATTGCTGTCGATAGCTTTCTTGACGGTCTTTGCTGGATAAGTTTCACCGTTTTTCTTATATTTCCTGACAGCCATAAGGGTGGGCATTCCATATTTCCTTGCGTCATACGATGAGATGAACTGCGGAACAATCCCTAACATGTTATACACATTTTGGGCAATCATGCCGTTGTACCTCAGCAAAGCGGCCACTGTTTCTGCGTTATTTGACAAGAGCAGTGGTTCTTCGATAACTACGTCTGTGACACGGCATCGCTTGACGCCTTCTTCGTTGCTGTATAGTTTATTGTCGATTAATATTTCCCCAAGTTTCTCCATGAAAAGGTTGCATTTGAGGAACAGGGATTCTATGCCAGTTATCTTCGACGGGATTTTAGGTCTCAGATGGGTCACTATGATAGGGGCGCAGTCGCCTTTCTCGTTCACGTACACGACACTTATGCCAGTGCAGTGTGTGGATATGTCAAGTCCCAGTATAACTTTTGGTTCCATATGTTCAGTTTTTGAATAAAATATAGTCCGTGGCGGCCAAAAACCCAAAAATTTAGAAAATAGGGAAAATTGTTGTATATTTGCACTATGGTTAAAAATATTCTTCCAACTGACAAGATAGTCGTTGACTTGGAAATGCTCCAGATAGACAACAACGACCAGAAAAAGGACGCAATGCGCCAGGAAATCGCGACGAAGTACGGCATCCCTCTCAAGAATGTCGAGGTGAATTTCATACCGATAACAGTCAACGACAAGGGCGAGAAGATTTCGCTCGCGTCGGACATCATCGACAACATACAGGACCCGAAGTTCCAGAAGGAACTTATGAAGCAGTATATCGAGGTGTACGGTATTGAGGACGTGGACTTCAACGACATAGACACAATCGACAACCAGGTGAATGCCTTTGTCGATTTCGACCAGTATTCAAAATACAAAAATTACAAGCTTAAATACGTCAAGTGGTCCAACTACCTCTCATACGGTCCAGACAATTACTTTGATTTCACCAAACTTCACGGAATGGTCTTGCTCAATAGCGAGCCAGCTAACCAGGGAGGGAAGACGACGTTTGCAATAGACCTGCTCAGGTTCGCCCTGTTCGGAAAAGCCAAGAAGTCCCCGTCTCTCGATTCGGTGTTCAATATATACCTGCCAGAGGCCACCGAGGTCGTCGTAGAGGCTGGTATTGAAATTGACAGTATTGATTATGTTATCAGAAGGACTGTCACAAGGCCAGCACTGAAGAAGAGGACCTCAAAGAGCAAGTGCAAACAGACGGTCGACTACTACAAGGTTATCAACGGTGAGTTTGAGGAGATTGAGAACTGTGAGGGTGAGAGCACGGCACAAACAAACAACATTATCAAGGAGTCCGTCGGCAACATCGAGGATTTCAACCTCGTCATTTCGGCAACCGCCAAGAATTTGACTGACCTTATCGAGATGGGCCAGACAGACAAGGGCCGCCTGTTCTCACGCTGGCTCGGTCTCATTCCCATTGAAATGAAGGAGAGCATTGCAAAGGACTTGTGGAAGAAAAACTACGCTTCCAAGCTCCTCAGCAACACATACAACAAGGAAACCCTCAGCGGCGAGGTCAAGGATTTCGAGCAGTATACCGAGGAAGTGAACAAACTCATCAAGGAATGTACTGATAACCTTGAAAAGGCCAACACCAACATCGAGACATACAACAAACAGAAAACCGCAATCCTGACTGGTGTGAGGCCAGTCAAGGAGGGTCTCGAAGACATAGACCTCAGCACACTCGATATGGAGACTGAGAAAATGAACGAGGACCTGGCTAGGAAACGTGCCGAGTTCAAGACCCAGAAGGATGCCTACATGCCTTTGAAGAATGCAACGTATGACGCTGATGCCCACAAACAGGCGATAGCCGACAAAACCAAGCTCGAAAACGAGAAGACCGAATGCCGTGTCGAGAACGAGGGTATCAAGGTCAAGATAGGTCAACTCAGGAATGACAACGCCAGAATTAACAACCTTATAGCCCAGGGTGTGTGCCCCAACTGCGGGCACCCAGTGGAAAAGGCCGAGCAAGACAAATTCTTGGAGAAGAATAACAACGAAATTGAGGAACTGAAGGCCAAGGGTGTCGCCAACAAAGCCAAGATGGACGAGATTGACGGAAAAATCAATGATTTGGAAGCCAAGATTTCAGATTTTGAGAAAGCCAAGGAGAACGTGAACACCAAGGCCAAGCTCGAACTCCAGCTCACTGCACTCAAGACCAACATCGAGAACTTGAAACTTAAAATCGCTGCCAACGAGAAGACCAAGGAGGAAATCAAAACCAACGAGGAGAATATCAAGTTCAACAACGACATTAGGACCAAGGCTAATGTAGTCGACGCTTCAATCAAGGTCGAGACTGGTATCAGGGATACTAATATCAAGGATATTGAGAACCACAAGGCCACTATCAAGAACAACGGCCAGGAAATTAAAAAGAGAAAGGAAATCATCGAGAAACTGGTGGCCGAAGAGAAGACTATCAGGAACTGGAAGATTTATCAGGAGCTCGTAGGAAAGAACGGTATCATCAAGCTCGTGCTCCGCAAGGCCATCCCGATTATCAACAATGAGGTTTCCCGTCTGCTCCACGGCCTGTGCGACTTCGAGGTCAAACTTGAAATCGACGAGAAGAACGACGTTGTTATGGGACTCTGGAGAAAGGGTGTAAAACTCGACCTGTCGTATTGCACCTCTGGCTTCGAGGGTACTATGGCAGCGCTTGCTCTCAGGGCCGCGCTCGCTGGTATATCGTCAATCTCCCGTCCTAACTGTCTCACTATCGACGAGTGTTTCGGCGGTGTTGCCTCTTATAACTACAACAACGTCAGGGAGTTGTTCAACAGAATCACGGCAATCTACGATTTCGTGCTCGACATCACACACAACGAGCTTATCACCGACTGGCATAACCAGGTGGTGACGGTTACGAAAGTGGACGACGTTTCGAGGATTGACGAGGTCAGGAGGCTGGCCATGTAAAAGCGATTTGCTTTTTTTTGCCTTATGATATATATTCATAAGGTAGAATAAGTATTGAAATGTGTAATTTTAAATGACTATCAACAATGAGAAATTCAATGAAATATCACAATATTGTGAGTCAATAAAGGATAGTAAGGGCTTGACCCGTGAGGAGGAAAGCAAACTGGCTGAACTTATTAAGAACGGCGACAACACCGCGCTAAACAAGCTTGTCACAGCCAATCTCAAATATGTTGTCAGGGTGGCCAAGCGATACGTGTGGACCAATATACCGATATACGACCTTATTTCAGAGGGCAACCTGGGGCTGATTGCCGCCGCCAAAAACTTCAACCCGTCGTTCGGAACCAAATTCATTACGTATGCGGATAAGTGGATTAGACAGAGCATCACTGCGTACATCAAGAACTACAACCTGGAAACGGAGTTCAGCGGAATGGACGACTACGTGTTCGAAAACGAAGTGGATTCCGACCTTATCGACGACGAGTTCGAGGAAAGGGTACACAATATACAGAGCAGGGAAGACGCCGTGAACGAGCTTATGACCTGTCTGAGCAAGAGGGAAAACGAGGTCCTCACCGCATACTTCGGACTAAACGACCGCAAACAGCAGACCCTTGAGGAAATCGGAGAGACCATGGGCCTTACCCAGGAGAGGGTCAGGCAGATAAAGGACAAGGGTATCGAGAAACTCCAGTACAAGGCTGTCAGCAGCAGCAGATACTCAGAGTTCAAGGACTTGTATTAATAACAAACAAATGTGATATTGAAATGGCGACAACAAAGAAGAAAGCTTCGGCCAAGTCGAAAGCGAACGTTGAGGACACTGGTGCCATGGACGAGTTCCTGGGCACTGTTGTGGGAGAGACAATCAAGGAAGAGGATATTGTAGCTAAGAAACCCAAGGCAAAGCCGAAGTCGGCTGCCAAGCAGACTGTAGAGGACAGACAAGCGGAAAACATGCCTGAGGCCGACAAGGGTGGTGAGGACAACAAGTGGGAAGACAGAATTTTGTATGAGGACCCGTTCGAACCATTCGTCGTGTCGCCGACAGCGAAAATACAGGAGGCAGACAATGTGGACGGCCTTACCGAGGATGTTGAAATCACTGGAGACACCCTTATGAGGGCGGTATACGGGGACGCAGCCGAACCATTGATGTTGGCACAGACACATTTAGCGAACCTCGAAGAAGTTTCCAAGAATGATGATGAAAATATTGCGCCAGACCAGGTCAGGGTGGTGCTCACGACCAGTGTCATAGACGGTAAGGGAAATGTTCTGCACTGGAGCACAAACACTAAAATTCTGGACCCTTTGTCGGATTCCGAAGCGCTGCGGGACATTAAAGACGAGAGCAAAATCAGTGAATTATTCAAAAAATTCCTTGACGACTATATTTATAGGAAGCTAATTGACAAATCAACCACTGCGGAAGAGGTGAAACCTGTGGATATAACACCTGAGGTGGTGGCACCGAAACTTGTTTTCCCGACCAGGCTGGTTGATAAATGGTGACGAATAACGAATAACACAGCATAAAATGGCAAACCCATACCTTGACATCTACGACACATTCAACAGGATAAGAGCCCTGAACGAGGCCGACGGCAACCTTACCGACGCGCAGGCCGAGCAGCAGGGAAGCGACACCGTTCCATACACCAGCCAGGACACCCTGATGACCAACACGCTCGAATCGGCAAAGCAGGAATTCGGCGCTGACTTCAACAAAATCAAGAACCCGATGCTCTACTATCCGAAAGACGGAGACATCACGCTCAGCGGCATCATCCCTGAGATGAACGACGCCAGGTTCCAGTTCAGATACAAGGTGGGCGACGGTGCTGGCTGCTATGTGTGGTCCAACCCGTACCTCCCGATTTCGGACAAGACAATCCAGCTGCTCAGCAAGGTGAACGGCGTGTGCAAGAACTGGCGCGACGAGATTTCCAAGTCTGAGGACTGCAAGCCGTCAAATTATAAGGACCCAGACGACATGCAGGACAACCAGCAGGGCCAGGCTTCACAAAATGCTGACGAATCTAGTATTGATGCTAGTGCGGAGGCAGACGGTGCGGATGCTGGTATGGACCAGGGCGGAATGCCGCAGATGAACGAGGACACCAGGTTCTTCAGGACGGCTATCGACCGTTTGAACGAAGCTTCACACCCTGGCAGGATATACACTCCTGGAGACGATGCAGAAATTGTCGGAGAGGGGTTGTTCAGGAACGGTGACGACATGGAGCTTGTTGACGGGGACGCCATATCTAGGCTAGAAAGACTGAAGGACTTATGTTAAACCCAACACAGACTTGACAAAAAGCGCCTTTCGGGGCGTTTTTTTTTTTTGTTTATTAAAATATTTATTTTATATTAACGATAGATTATGAAACAGGTAATACGTTTGACAGAAAGCGATATTAAGAACATGGTCATGGAAACCCTCATAGAGACAAGCCTTAATGAGGATTTAACCCGTAACCAGGTGAGGGATGAGATAGAGGACTACGCCAAGTCAAGGGATTTCGACAAGCGTGTCCACAACATAGTTGTAGATGTGTTCAACGACCTTATCCAGAACATGTGGACCAAGAAGTCGTTCTGGACCACAATGCTAAGAAAAAGATAACGACGAGAACATGAAACACACGATAGTCATAACTGAGGATATGGCCGACGCTATCAAGGACGCGATGGCTATGACTCACTTCAAATTCAATTCTAATGTAAAGAGGTTCTTGGCCGACCTGCTGGAGGACCCAGTCAACAGCGAGCCCAACGTCATATTCAAACACAACGGCATAGACAAGAACAAGCTCCTGAAGGGGCTAGAAGCCAGAAAAGTTATCATCAAGAAGATGAACATCGACGACCATGATTCCGACGGCAAGCCGCACAAGGCCATGATGATTGTCAAGTACAGTGTGCCGAAGGAAAGGTTCCAGGAGAAACTGGACGCTGTGTTCGACGACCTGTTCCCAGACTTCCCGACCAAGATTGATGAAACGGAAATTCGTTTCGGTGGCGACTCTTCTTATCCAAAAAAATCTTGCGCTGGCTATATTTATTGCCAAGACGAGAACGGAGCTTGGTATATCCTAACTGGAAAAAGGGGAATGACAAGCCCTACTGGGGCTGGCCAGTTCAACCCGCCAATGGGCATGGTCGAATACAACGAAGACGTTAAGTTATGTGTTTCACGCGAATGCTTCGAGGAAACTGGAATAAGCATACCTCCGAATAAGTTTAACTTCGGCGGCACTGAAAACTGGGGCCAGTCAAACGAAAACATCGGTTATAGTTTCTATTGTTATCTGGATGGTACAATCAACGATTATCGTATAGGTAATGGTGATGGTGAGAATGACAAATTCATTTGGCTGCCGATAGATAGAATACCTGAATATGACTGGGCGTTTACAACAGGTGAAAAAGCTAAGGAATTAGCTCCGAAAGATATTCACAGAGATAAAATTGAGGAAGAAGGGGGCGCTGGCGGTGGTGCTGCGTCGTGCAGCGGTGTGGACGGAAACGGTTTCGGCAGCGGTGAGTTTATCCAGCCATTGTTCGGGGTGCAGAAGAAAAAGAAGTACAGCCAGGCCATCAACGAGGGCGTGACTGGAGTTGACGACGAGAACAGGGGCGCGGCTGGGTACATATACTGCCAGGACGCAGACGGCCAGTGGTGCATACTTGCTGGAAAACGAATAACAAACGACGATTCGAACAGTCTTATGAATCCTCCGATGGGCCATCTCCACGTGGACGAGGACCCGCATGACGGAGTTGCCCGCGAATGCCGTGAGGAGACCGATATCAACATACCCAAAAACCGTTTCATCCAGAAAGACGTGGAAGAATACGCCAAGGGCCATTTCACTTATCATTTTGTCGCTGTTCTCTACGGTGACACCACCGAGCAGCACGAGCCAGGTGAGGGCGACGGCGAGAACGAGCACTTCAAATGGATACCAGTGTCCGAGATAGGCAACTACAAGTGGGCTTTCGGAACCCAGAAGAAAGCCATGAAATACATACCTTCAGCAACCAATCAACAGAACCCTGAATTGCAGAACGGCCCCACCCAACAGTTACAGCAGGCTGTTGCCGAGAGTGTGAATGAAGACGGCGGCGGCGCGACTTCGACTTGCGGCGGTGGTCTTCCAGGTGAATTCGACGTTCCGTTTGGAGGGGACAAGGAGACATTGGACAGGACACCAGGCAACACCTGCGGCATGCACAACCGTGTAGGAAACTCGAACTTGATAAAAAAAAAAGACAACGGCAGGCGTGATTCACTGAATGAAAGCCAGGAGAGCAAGTCGATAGACGCTGCGAAGAGGCTGTTCATGCAGCGCACTGGAAAGTCGGCTGAAGAGGCCGACAAGTTCGTGCGCATCGACCTGAGGAACGACATGCCTGTCCTGCGCGACAAGAACGGCGGCAAGTTCATCCTGGGTGTCACGAGGATGTTCCTTGACCGTCAATTGACAGACGCCTCCACTATATTGAACTTAAACAGGACACTCAAGCTCCTGACACAGGGCCATTTCAGCGAATACGACCGCAACCTTAACGGTATGTCTGCGCAGGACGTCATCAGCCGTTTCGCCACGGCGATGAAACGGATGGACGACAGCGAACGCGAGGAGCTTGGCGGTATGGTGTTTAACGAGAACAGTGACTACCAGATTGTCAGGATTGACAACTTTGAACAGGCTTCCAGATACGGGAGATATACTTCGTGGTGTGTGACGGATTCTGAAAAAATGTTTGATTCATACACGTCTGATGGTATTGGGCAGTTTTACTTCTGTCTGAGGAACGGGTTTAAGAAGGAACCAGAAAAAATGGGCAAAGGCTGTCCTTTGGACAGTTACGGCTTGTCGATGGTTGCCGTCAGCGTTGACGAAAATGGCAGGCTGAACACCTGTACATGCAGGTGGAACCATGACAATGGCGGTAACGACAGCATAATGGATGTCAAACAGATAAGCCAGCTTATTGGAAGGAACTTCTTCGATGTTTTCAAACCTAACGGAAAGTGGCAGGAGCTGGTTGGCAATGCAATGGACAGGTTAAGGAACGGTGAATCCCCAGTAGATGTGTTTGATTTTTGTACGAATTTCCATAAAGGGATGGCCAAGGTTGCTTTAAAGAATAGCTGGAACTGGGTGCGTGCCGACAACGGACAGCTGTTAAGCGACCGATGGTATGATTTTTGCGGCAATTTCAGAGAAGGGATGGCTGTTGTTCGTTTACAACGTAAATGGAACTGGGTGCGGGCCGACAACGGACAGCTGTTAAGCGACCAGTGGTATGATAATTGTGGCGGTTTCAGTGATGGGTTGGCTGCTGTTCAATTAAACGGTAAATACAATTGGGTGCGTGCCGACAACGGACAGCTGTTAAGCGACCAGTGGTTTGATTCGTGTGGCGCTTTCGTTAATGGGTTGGCTGATGTTAAACTAAATAATAGATATAACTGGGTGCGGGCCGACAACGGGCAGCTGTTAAGCGACCAGTGGTTTGATTCGTGTGGCGCTTTCGTTAATGGGTTGGCTGATGTTAAACTAAATAATAGATATAACTGGGTGCGGGCCGACAACGGCCAGCTGTTAAGCGACCAGTGGTTTGATTCGTGTGGCGCTTTCGTTAATGGGTTGGCTGATGTTAAACTAAATAATAGATATAACTGGGTGCGGGCCGACAACGGCCAGCTGTTAAGCGACCAGTGGTTCGCTTGGCGTGACGATTTCAGTGAAGGCCTGGCCAGGGTTGGCTTAAACGGTAAATGGAACTGGGTGCGTGCCGACAACGGCCAGCTGTTCAGTGGCCAGTGGTTTGATTCGTGTGGCGATTTCAGCGATGGGCTGGCTGAAGTTAAAGTAAACGGTAAATGGAACTGGGTGCGGGCCGACAACGGCCAGCTGTTAAGCGACCAGTGGTTTGATTCGTGTGGCGATTTCAGCGATGGGCTGGCTGAAGTTAAAGTAAACGGTAAGTGGAACTGGGTGCGTGCCGACAACGGCCAGATGTTCAGTGACCAGTGGTATGATGGCTGTGGTGATTTCCATGAAGGCCTGGCCAGGGTTGGTTTAAACGGTAAATGGAACTGGGTGCGTGCCGACAACGGACAGCTGTTAAGCGACCAGTGGTTTGATTTTTGCAGTGATTTCGGTAGAGGATTGGCTAATGTTGAACTAAACGGTGGAATGTATTGTATGAGAAGGGATGGTGTGCTGTGTGATTACAATACAGGGCAACCCATAACACAAGAATAAATTGAAATAAGCCATCTAAAACATAAATAAAAACTATTTATAATAGATTATGAACAATATAGCTGCAAAGGAGTATACAAGAGAAAGGGTAATTGAACGGATGGATGAACTTGAAGAACAATTACTTGAAGAACAGGATGCGGAGAATGGAAAGATAGACAAGAACCGCGAGTTCGAGCTTACGTATGCGAGATTCATAGCTGGATTGAAGCTGAACACAGGATTGAGACTGTATTAAAACTTAAACGATAATAAAAAAAAAATGGCAAACAAAGAGTTCTATACTATCAGAGAGTTGTTGGATGAGGCAAGCAACGCCAAGCAGGAATTCAAAGCGAAAGTCGGAAACGGTGTTGAAAGCAGCAACAAGAAAGAACAAGA
>Ga0247611_10006220_pt1 | contig 15437 bp, 11 predicted proteins | sample 177DNAGHGhighgp2_FD_192422 | JGI IMG/M metagenome (GOLD analysis project Ga0247611, IMG submission 192422) | Sheep rumen microbial communities from Palmerston North, Manawatu-Wanganui, New Zealand - 1770 DNA GHGhigh gp2 | ecosystem: Host-associated > Mammals > Digestive system > Stomach > Rumen...
AAAACCTCGACAGATGTGATTGGTATCGAATACTCCAGTGTACTGAAGAATGTCTATGCCATTGCAGCAGGTATCTGCAATGGTTTGAAATATGGCGACAATTTCCAGGCCGTTCTGATGGCCAATGCCGTACAGGAAATGAACCGTTTCCTGACTGCTGTCCATCCCATCGAGCGTAATGCTTACGACAGTGTCTATCTAGGCGACCTGTTGGTTACTGGCTACTCTAATTTCTCACGTAACCGTACCTTTGGTACGATGATTGGCAAAGGCTACAGCGTTAAGTCTGCCCAGATTGAGATGGAGATGATTGCCGAAGGCTACTTCGGTACAAAGTGTATGAAGGAGATCAATCGTCATTGTCATGTGAACATGCCGATTCTCGATGCCGTTTATAATATTCTTTACGAACGCATCGCCCCACAGATTGAAATTAAGTTATTAACAGATTCATTCAGATAATATATGAGTAACATTAAACTTGACATCACAAAGGCTGCTTGCTTTCTTGAGGCAGGCGCAGTAGAGGCTTTCGAGCCGAAAGTAAAGGCCGCACAGAAGGCACTTGAAGAGGGCACTTGTCCAGGTAACGATTTCTTGGGTTGGCTGCATCTGCCCAGCAGCATCACGCCTGCATTTATCGACGAACTGCAGGCTTGTGCCGACACACTGCGCCAGAACTGCGAGGCTATCGTCGTCGCTGGTATCGGAGGCTCTTACTTAGGTGCCCGTGCTGTGATCGAGGCCCTGAGCAATTCATTTGCCTGGTTAGTGAACGACAAGAAGAATCCCACGATTCTCTTCGCAGGTAACAACATCGGTGAGGACTATCTCTTCGAACTGACAGAGTACCTGAAGGACAAGAAGTTCGGTGTGATCAACATCTCGAAATCAGGTACAACCACCGAGACTGCCCTCACCTTCCGTCTGCTGAAGAAGCAGTGTGAGGCCCAGCGTGGTAAGGAAGAGGCTAAGAAGGTGATCGTGGCCATCACCGACGCCAAGAAGGGTGCAGCCCGCACTTGCGCCGACAAGGAGGGTTACAAGAGTTTTATCATCCCCGATAACGTTGGTGGCCGCTTCTCTGTACTCACTCCAGTAGGTTTGCTGCCTATCGCCTGCGCTGGCTTCAGTATTAAGGAATTGGTAGCTGGTGCCCAGGATATGGAGAAGGCTTGTGGAAAGGATGTTCCATTTGCAGAGAACCCCGCTGCCCAGTATGCAGCTGTCCGCAACGGACTCTACGAGAGTGGCAAGAAGATTGAGATCATGGTGAACTTCCAGCCGAAGCTGCACTTTATGAGTGAGTGGTGGAAGCAGCTCTATGGCGAGAGCGAGGGTAAAGATAAGAAAGGTATCTTCCCTGCCTCTGTCGATTTCACCACCGACCTGCACTCTATGGGACAGTGGATTCAGGACGGTGAGCGTACCATCTTCGAGACCGTGATCAGCGTAGAGGAGCCTGAAAAGAAACTGCTCTTCCCTTCAGACGAAGAGAACCTCGACGGACTGAACTTCCTCGCTGGCAAGCGTGTGGATGAGGTGAACAAGATGGCAGAACTTGGCACAAAACTGGCTCACGTGGATGGTGGTGTTCCCAATATCCGCATCAGCATGCCTCGCCTGAACGAGCGTTATCTCGGACAGTTGATCTATTTCTTCGAGATCGGTTGTGGTATCAGTGGCAATGTACTTGGTGTGAACCCATTCAACCAGCCTGGTGTAGAGGCTTACAAGAAGAATATGTTCGCCCTCCTCGACAAACCTGGCTACGAGGCAGAGAGCAAAGCCATCAAGGCTCGCCTTGAGAGTGAATAGTGATAAATTTGCTACCGCACAGAAGTGTATCAGTTAGCGATTAAAAAATACTTGGAAGAACACGGCTTTGAGGTATTGTACCCCAAAGTCGTGCTTTTCGATATGGACGGTGTGCTCTACGACTCCATGCCCAACCATAGTATTGCGTGGCAGGAGAGCATGGCTAAATGCGGCATCACCATGACGGCTGACGATGCCTATGCTACCGAAGGTGCGCGAGGAGTGGACACGATCCGACAGATGGTACGTCTGCAACAGCATCGTGACATCAGTGAAGAGGAAGCTCAGAAGATGTATGACCTGAAGTCGCAACTATTTCACCAGTTACCCGAGCCTCCCATCATGCCCGGTATCCTTTCTCTTATGGACAAGATACAAGAAGGTGGCATACAGATCGGAGTGGTGACAGGCAGTGGTCAGCGTCCATTGTTCCAACGCATCCTCCGCGATTTCGGAGCATACGTCGATGAAGCCCATATCACCACGGCCTACGATGTGAAACGTGGAAAGCCCTACCCTGACCCCTATCTGATGGGACTCCAGAAGGCTGGCAATATGGAGCCATGGCAGGCTGTCGTGATTGAGAATGCCCCATTGGGAGTCCGTGCTGGTCATGCCGCAAAGATCTTCACCATCGCCGTAAACACGGGTCCCCTACCCGACGAAGAACTCCTTGGAGCGGGTGCTAATCTGATTTTCCCCAATATGCAAGAACTCTGCGACAACTGGTTTAAGAATATTATACCGTCGCTCTGAAAAAATAATCCCCTCGCGATGGCGAGGGGATTACTTTATTTATTTGAACTTATAAGGCAGGTCGCCCTTAACCCAGTTCGTTCCATCACCCCAGCCGGGGTTCTGCTCCAAGACACCTTCTGACAAGGTTACCTGATCCTCAGGAATCTTGAAGAATCCGCCACCGGTCTCAGTATAACGCTGCATGAAGTCGTTGGTGAAGGCATACTCACCCTCAATACCCTGATTGAGAATATGGTTGCCCACCTGGTTCTTCACCTTCTCGGCTACATCGCCCCAACGACGCAAGTCGTTCCAGCGCAAGGCCTCGAAGCACAACTCATAACGACGCTCCTTCTTCAGGTTCGACAGAGAATAAGCGATATCTGGCAATCCGGCACGCTGACGAACGGCATTCAGGCCACTCTTGCCATTATAGATGGCCTTACCATCGGTGAGCTCGGAATGCATGAGCAGTACATCGGCAAAGCGCAGCCATACCAGCGACTGGGTCAGACCTGTCTGACGGTTATTCTCACTACCATAGTAGTAGCCATAGCTCAGGTAGCGACCGCTGTGGTCTTCGTTATAAGCCTCACAGCCGAGGTATTTCTTGGCCAGCAGGTCGGTATTCTCCACTTCCTTTGCTTTATCGCCTTTGTAGTTGGGGATTTCCACAGCACGCTTACAGATGGAGCCTACACGACGGTAGTCACCTGCGTAATCAGGATCCTCAGCCCAATCCGTCCACAGCTTTTCACAGACGGGACCATTGGAATAGCCCTGCACGGAGAACGGGAAGGCTGCCTCGGTGGTCTTACGCGGATTATAGAACTCGACGATACGATTGTGGCGCAGCTGAGAATCAGCACTCCAGCCCGGCTTGTTCGACATCTTGATGGCAAACATATTCTCCTTATTCTCGTCGGTCTCCCAATTCAAGCCATTTTCAAGGGCATAAGGATAATCCTTGGCGGTATAAGGATTGGTGTATGGCCAAAGGTTACGCTGGTCGGAAACCAAACCGAAACCACTGTTCTGGATACAATCCTCCAGCCAAGATGCCACCTGCGACTTGGAGATGCTTCCACCCTCAACAAGGGGCAGTTCAGACTTACCATAAAAGCCTGTGTAGAAAAGCCATACGCGAGCCATCATTCCCTCAGCAGCCCATTTCGACACACGACCCTCACCAAAATCGGGATACTTGGTTGACGGACCAGCCTCGATGGCGTTCTTCAGGTCGGAAGCAATCTGGGCATATACCTCATCTGGCGAGGACTTTGGCAGGTTCTTGGCTTCAGTCGAGAGCACCAGAGGCACGCCATTAAACACCTGTGCAAGATTGAAATAATAGAAGGCACGGAGGAAATAGATCTCACAAAGCAGTTGGTTCTTCTTTTCAGGAGAAGACCATTCCGTCACCTTGTCGATGGTCTCCAGCGCATTGTTAGCACGGTTGATACCGGCATAACGCTGCTGCCAGAGGGGTTTCATCCAGTCAACGTAAGCATTCATCAGACGGTCGACGCCCTGGGCACCGATATTACTCTGGCTACCACCACCAAGACGGTCGTCGGAGGCGATATCGAAGATGAAGAAAGGATCCTCCTCGGGGTCAGCCAGATTTCTGTTCATCACCGAATAGATACCATTCACCATCTGGATGGCATCTGTTTCATTAATCGGGAAGTTCGAAGTATCCTTCTTCGTAAGGTTATCTGTGTCGAGGAAATCCTCACAAGAGAGAAGGAGAGAAGGAAAGAAGGAGAGAAGGAGTAAGGAGAATACTCCTGCTAACACTCTCTTACCTATTTTATATATCTTGTTAATCATAATTCTAAATTATTAATTATTAAAAGTTGATGTTTGCACCCACCTGGAAAGAACGGGAAGATGGATAATAACCACAGTCAATACCAGAAGCCCAACTTGTACCGTTGCCGAAGCCGACCTCAGGATCCATACCAGAGTAGCCGGTGAAGCAGATGAAATTGTTGAGTGAAATATAGAGACGGCACTTCTGTACAGGAAGTTTGGAATAGAGTTTCTTGAAATCGTAGCCGAAGGAGATGCGTGAGATCTTGAAGAAGTCGGCATCCTCGATCCAGACACGTGAGATTTCAGACATGTTGGCGGTCTTACCATCAGAGAAGCGCGGATACCTGTTGGTACTACCCTCGCCTGTCCAATACTTGGTATAAACATCCGTACAATAGTTATCATCGGGATGATCAGAGAACTGACGATAGCTCTTAGCCACCTGCTGTCCGAAGGAACCGTAGCCATTGACACCGAGGTCGAAACCTTTATAGGCCACTGTGATGTTCAGGCCAAGGGTAAAGTCGGGATTCGGATCACCAATCATCGTCTTATCGGAGTCATCCTTATCAATCTTACCGTTGCCGTTGTAATCAACGAACTTCACATCACCAGGCTGCAACGACTCACCCTGCAGAGAGTTTTTCTTGTCGCCGCCACAGTTGCGGTTGATATAGTCCTGAAGGTCGGCCTCGTTCTGGATGATACCTTCCATCTCGTAACCCCAGAAATAACCGATGGGATAGCCCACCTGCAGACGATAGAGCTCTGCGGTGTTCTGTGCGATGGCATTGGACCCACCGTGGATGATACCCTCGGAGTTGGCCAGACGGGTTACTTCATTCTTATTGTGCGAGAAGTTGGCATTGATGCCATATTTGAAATCCTTGCCAATCTTGTCGTTCCAGCTCAACTGAACTTCAAAACCCTTGTTTTCGATGTCACCACCATTGATATAAGGTGCACCTGTGCCATAAATGAGCAACATCGGAGCCCTTACGAGCCAGTCCTTGGTGGTCTTCTTATACCAGTCGAAGGAGAAGCCCAGACGGCTGTTCAGGAAACGGGTATCAAAACCGAAATCAAGCTGCTCGGAAGTTTCCCACTTCACATCCTCGTTGGGAAGGATATCGGGATAAGCACCGAGACCAGGGTTGTCCTTGCTATCGAAATAATAGGGATCGTCAAGGGCTATTGTTGCCAGATACTGGAAACTGGAAATGTTACAGTTACCGTTCTGACCCCAGCTGGCGCGGATCTTCAGGAAGTCGAGCCAAGTCTTTGTCGACTCCATGAAACTCTCGTTACTGATTACCCAACCTGCAGAGACAGAGGGGAAGTAGCCCCAACGCTTGCCGCGTGCGAAGTTAGAAGAACCATCTGCACGAAGTACGAGAGAGAGCAGATAGGTTTCGGCATAGTTATAGTTAACACGTCCAAAGAACGACGAGATGGCGCCCTGTGATTCCGGACTACCACCGATGGAGGTCAAGGAAGTATCCACCACATCGGCGTTGGTGATATAGGCATGATCGAACGATCCAGGGAAGAGAGAATTACCATTGGTCACGTTGACACCATTACCATAGCCCCATTTTTCGACAGACTGCCCGAGGAGGGCATCGATATTATGGAGGCCGAAGGACTCCTTCCAGTTGAGGGTATTCTCCAGAGACCAACGGGTATTGTATGACTGACTCTGTGAGATTTTATCGTTGGCTTGCGACTTCTTGGCACTGAGTTCATACACCGGCACATAACTGCGGCTTTCCCTGTGACGGTAAGACCATCCTGCACTGGTACGCCAGGTCAGACCCTTGATGGGTGAGAACTCCAGGAAGAAGTTTGACTGCAGGCGCCAGCCCTTGTTATAGCCATTGCTATTATCATACTTCATCGCTGCCAGCGGATTATGCGCCTCATCCAAGAAACTCCAGTTATCGGCCAGAATATCCTTGTACTCATAGTAACTGCCATCGGCATTGTAGGCGGGCAGCAGCGGGGTCATGGCCAGCAGGGTACGGATGCTGTTGCCATAGATACCTCCTACAGAGACACCACGCTTATCCGTAGCCGAGAAGGTCACGTTCTCACCGAACTTCAGAATATCGCGACCATGCTTTCTGATCAGGGAATAATCAGAGTTCATGCGAACAGTATAACGGTCGAACTTTGGATCGGCAGGTGCACCGAGCGTACCTGTCTGGTGGTATTTCGTGAAACCGAGAGCAAAGCGCGACAAGTCGCTACCACCAGAGATCGTGACGGAAGCATTGTGCATCGGGGCGTTGTCGATCGTAGTCTCGTCAAGCCAGTTGGTACCATTCCAAGTGCCATTCTGAATCAGGGGCAGTTGTTTGGGGATATAGTTCTCCCAAACGTATGGCTCAACGCCCTGTATCTCACGGGCTTTGTTGATAATCTCCATATACTGCGTGGCGTTCAGCGGTGTCACGCCATTGGTATTGACATTCTGCCAACCCAGATAGCCGTCGAAGGCAACCTGTATCCTACCGGTCTTACCCTTCTTTGTGGTCACCAGGATAACACCGTTAGAAGCACGGGCGCCATAAATAGCACTGGAAGCAGCATCCTTCAGGATGTCGATGCTCTCGATGTCGTTCGGAGAGAGGTCGTCGATATTGGCACCTGGCACACCATCGACCACATAGAGCGGGGTGTTGGAACCTGCTGTACCCATACCACGGATTGTTACCTTGTAACCCTCGCCCGGCTGTCCGGAATTCATCACGATGTTCATACCGGAAGCCAGACTCTGCAAAGCACCGAAGGCATCAACGGCATTGACAGCCTCAATGTTCTCTGAGGTCACATGAACCGTAGAGCCTGTCACGAGTTTCTTCTGCTGAGTACCATAGCCTACGACTACCACATCATTGAGGAGTTCTGAGTCCTCTTCGAGCGTAATGGAAGCCGTCTTACCCGCTACAGGTGTCATGATGACGGTCTTGTAGCCGATATAAGAGATTTTAATCTTGGCACCACTCGTAATGGATAAGGTGAAGGAGCCGTCGGCCGCCGTCAAAGTTCCATTACCTTGAGTGCCCATTTCAATGACGCCTGCCCCCAAAACGGGTTGACCGTTAGTGTCGAGGACAACGCCCTTTACCTGCACAGCAGTCTTCGTCTGAGTGACTGCTTCTGATGCCATCACACGAACAGGAATAGAAGATGCACTAAGCATCAACACACCCGCACAAATGGCTGAAAGGAATTTTTGATAGTTGTACATAAAAAAATAAGTTAGTGAAAAACTAAGTTAGGTTGTTTCATTTAATTCGATTACAAAGATAATAAAAAAGTCGGAAAGTTGTACCTCCCGACTATGCTTTTGTATTTTTTTGAATAATGTAATTACCGTTTTCTTGTACGAATTAAACAGATTTAAAATTCGTTAAGACTTAGAAGTCTCTTGCGATGCATTTTCCGCTATTCGTTATCTTTTCCTGATCACATATTTCTGGTAGTAGTTGATACTCAGCGTGGTGAGTGGTAGGGCAATAATCATACCCAAAATGCCTAGTAGTGATCCCCAGATAGAAAGCGACAACAGAATAATGGCCGAATGGAGCCCCGTAACATGCCCCATGATTTTCGGTGTGAGGATGGTGTCTTGGATGATCTGTACAACGGCAAACACGATAAGTACCATGAGCATGATAATCCAGAAATTCTGCCCTGTGTCAGCTGCCTTCACAATAGCCAACAAGATAGCCGGTACAAAGCCTATCAACTGCAAATAAGGCACCATGTTGAGCAATCCGATGAACATGCCCAAACCCACAGCAATGGGGAAATCGATGATCAGGAAGCCGATACTGAACAAGATGCCTACGCAAAGGGCGACAAGTGCCTGACCTCGGAAGTACTTATTCATACTCACTTCTATATCACTGACCAGTTGCGTGGCAAAGCCCCGATAACGTTCCGGCAAAAGATTGGGCCATCCCCGACTGATGTCCTCATAGTCTAATAATATTAAAAAGGTATATAGCGCCACCATCGTGAGTGTAAACACACTCGAGACGATACTGATGGACTGGGTGATGACATCCCAAAGCCTCGGAAGTGTAACCTTGATGCCTTCCAGGAATCCCTGTTGGGTGACAATGGCCTGTATTTCATTTACAGTCAGATGTTCATGTACATACTCTTGGATCATATGTGGGATGTTACTCACCGTCTCATTACTGGTGACATAGGCAACCAGCAAATCCTTCACCCGCATACTCTCTTCCACCATTGGTGGAATCATCAGCCAGAATACGGCCGTCAAAACAACACCCGTTACCAGAAAAGCACTGAGGATGCCGAAAATCCGGTATTTCATCCGACAACGATACTGGAAGAACTTTACCAGCGGGAACAGTATATAAGCAATCAGCCAAGCCAGAAAGAAGGGTACCAGGACATTGCTCAGTCTGTTGAGCAACATCACGATACCCACCAGTATCAAGACACCGATGGCTCCACGTATGAAACTATCAAACGTAATCTGTCCCTTTTCATTCGTCATCATCTGGATTTCCTCCATTCGTATCCATCAGGTTGTCAAGTTTGACACCCACTTCGCCCAAATTACTGACAGTCACAACAAAGGGGATATACTCATCCGTCTGCGGATGGCAGACGCTGGCTGCAAAGAACAAGTTGTTGCCTTCCACCTTATCAAAGACGAACCCTTCCAGGATTCCCGTATGCCGATAGTCGGTATCAAGGAGAGACTCAAAGGCTGCCTTTGTAAAACCTCGGCTGAAGAACACACTACCATCAGCCCGAATGATGCGAAGGGATATGCGGTTGTCAACGAACTTCTGTCCTGTCTCATCCTTCACCATCTTCAAGCTGTCGTCAGCCAGACGTTTCACTTCTATCTGATAGTTCTTACCCAACCATTGCACATCCTTCGTCTGGATATAGTCCTGCATCTTGATCGGACTCTGCGGTTTAGGTGTTTCCACTTTCTTTGTGATGATGTCATCATGCTGCTTCTTCTCCTTACATCCACTTAGGAAGATAGCCGCAACGACAAATACTATGGCTTGAAATAATTTTCTCATATTCTTCTATCTGAATGATTTCGAGCACAAAGGTACAAAAAAAAGTGAAAAGTGAAAAGTGAAAAGTGAAAAAAGTTTCGATTTGGGCAAAAAAAATGGCCCGCTTACGCTTAGCGGGCTCCGTAATCTTTATTACCTGAAATACTAACCTTAATACCAATAAAACTATTACTAACTGAAAGGATAGGCACACTTGCCATATAACTATGTTAACCTAAATCACTATTATTCTTTTGCTTATATGACGTCGTCAAGAACAAAAAGTTTATAAGAAACATCATTTATTTATAGGTTTTTGCAGTTATATGACATTTTTTCACTAACTTTGCCCATATTTTTGATGAAGATGAGAAAATTTATCCTCTTTTTTGCATTTGTCAGTCTGTTTCTTGGAGCTTGTTCTGATGGCAAGAAGAAGCAGGATGTGTCTATCGTTCAAAGCATTGATACGGTACCTATGCTCATCATGCAAGTACAGAAATGTTCAAAGCTCTACACTTCAGAATTCAAGGTTCACAAGATTATCACCCATGACGACGTCATCCGTCTTCGCGGCTCCCTCCTCCAGCAAGCCTACAACATCAAGATTCCCCTTGGCGAGCGTAAGATAGCCATCCCGATGGATGCAACCCTCAAGGCCTACATCGACTTCAGCCAGTTCTCAGAGAAGAACATCGAAAAGCATGGCAATAAGATCACCATTCTCCTCCCCGACCCAAAAGTGACGATGACCAGTTCCAAGATAGACCGTAAGAATGTGCGTCACTATGTCGCCTTGGCCCGTGCCAACTTCAGTGATGCCGAGATGGCTAATTACGAGCAACAGGGTCGTGCGGCGATCATCCAAAGCATTCCCGAATTGGGCATTATCGACATGGCCAAGGAGAATGCCGCCAGAGTGCTCGTGCCGATGATTGTGCAGTTGGGCTATCAAGAAGAGAACATCACCATCGCCTTCCGAAAGGAATTCAATGCGAACAGCATCATGAAACTATTAGAACACTAAACTATGAGCAAGAAAACCGACAAGACCTCCAACCTCGTCAAAATTTTGGCGCTGACAGCATTCATTCTTGTGTTTGTCTGGCTCGTATTCTTTGAAAAGAACAACACGATAGAGCTGGGTGTGGACGATCGTATTGGTGACACGCCAACCCAGATAGAAAGCATGAGAGCCATCGGGGAATGGGAATTCTTGAGTGTCAGTAATGAAGAACTGGTGGACACAGTACGCAAGGGTCTGCTCAGTGATGACCATCTGGTACGCATCTACTATGGCACACTCCGTCTGGGCATCAACATGCATCAAGCCCGTCCCCATTGGCTCACCGTCAGCGGTGATACCGCTACTGCCGTTCTGCCCAAGGTAGGACTCTTAGACAAGAACTTCATTGACGAGGCTCGAACAAAGTCATTTTATGAAAGTGGCTCGTGGCAGGAATCCGACAGAGAGGCGTTATACAAGAAGGCGTATCGCATGATGCTCCAACGCTGTATGACTCCTACGAACCTGAAGGCTGCTGAGGAGAATGCCGAAGCGCAATTCAGGAAAATGTTGCTTGCCCTTGGTTATAAGAATGTGATCATCAAATTTGAGCGGTAAGAGATATGGACAGACTTAACGACTTTTTAACGGAGCTCAGCGGTTTCCTATGGGGATGGCCCATGATTATATTACTATTAGGTACACATATTTATCTGACCATCATATTACGGTTTCCTCAACGGAAGATTTTTACAGCCATCAGACTATCCGTTAAACGTGATCCTGGTGCTACAGGCGATGTATCGCAGTTTGGTTCATTAGCCACGGCACTTGCTGCCACCATTGGAACCGGAAACATCATCGGCGTAGCTACAGCTATCGCACTAGGCGGTCCAGGAGCTGTACTCTGGTGTTGGTTGACAGGTGTATTCGGTATTGCCACAAAGTATGCCGAGGGACTGTTGGCCATCAAATACCGCGTAAAGACCGAGAGTGGTAAGATGCTGGGAGGCCCGATGTACGCCCTGGAAAGAGGACTTGGATGGAAATGGCTGGCGATACTCTTTGCGCTGTTCACAGCGTTGGCAGCCTTTGGCATAGGAAATACAGTACAGGCTAATGCCATCGCCACCGTAGCCCACGAATCGTATGGCATTTCCCCATACTTGTCTGGTATTTTTGTCTGTCTGCTAACAGGTTCTGTAGTCTTAGGCGGTGTCAAGAGTATTGCTCGTGTCTGTGGTATGCTTGTACCTTTTATGGCTGCTCTTTATGTTGCAGGTTGTTTTTACATTCTCATAGTCAATGCCGACTATCTGTGGCCGGCGCTGAAACTCATCTGTCATGCGGCCTTCAATCCTGAAGCTGCAGGTGGCGGTTTCGTGGGAGCGACCATCATGATGGCTGCACGTTTCGGTATTGCCAGGGGCCTTTTCTCAAACGAGAGCGGTATGGGTTCAGCCCCCATCGTGGCCGCCGCAGCCCAAACTCGGAATCCTGTGCGTCAGGCTCTGGTATCATCAAGTGGCACTTTTTGGGATACTGTCATTATCTGTGCGTTGACCGGACTGGTCATCGTCAGTAGTATCATTGCCTATCCGGACATCGACTTCTCCAATGGCGCTACACTCACGAAGGTAGCCTTCTCGAAGATACCTTATGTAGGAACTCCTCTGCTGACCTTTGGTCTGTTGACTTTCGCTTTCTCCACGATTCTCGGATGGTGTTATTATGGTGAGCGAGCTGTGGAATATCTAAAGGGAAAGAGATGGATGATTGTCTATAGAGTCCTGTATATTGCTGCCGTCTTTGTCGGAAGTGTAGCCAACCTCAGCATCGTCTGGAACCTGGCCGACTGTATGAATGCCCTCATGGCCATTCCCAACCTTTTGTCGTTACTATTCCTGAGCGGTATTCTCATCCATGAGACTCGGAAATATTTATGGCAGGACCGTCTTGACGCAGTCGACGACAGACAATAGGAGGCCATCGACCTTAAAACGGATATCATACTCAGCAAAAGGCATTCCATAGACCCTGTCCGGATCGTCCTGATAATGAGGACGAGGATCTAGGGCGAGAATCTTTTTCAGGGACAGCAGTTGCTCTGGCGAGAAATGTGACCCTATTGTCTCAGGGATGTCCACCTGTAGTTCCTGCCACTCCGAGTGATCAACGAAACCGCTACTCGCTTCAGGATGACTGTCAGCATAAGTCACATAAGGTTTGATGTCGTAGATTGGTGTGCCATCCATCAGGTCAGCTCCTTTAACATGTATCACTGGGCCTAACTGAGGGTCTTCCGCAATATGGTCTATCATCACACAGGAGAGTCCGAGATTGTTGGGGCGAAAAGGTGAACGTGTGGCAAAGACCCCCAGTCGTTTGTTTCCTCCCAGACGTGGTGGTCGTACCGTCAGACTCTTCTTCGCTTCGCTGTTTTCCGAGAATTCCCATATCAGCCACAAGTAGTCGAAGGCATCCAGTCCTCTCACCGCTTCCATCCGCCGGTATTCAGGTTCAAAAACGATGTAACCAGACAGTTCGCTGACCAGACCACTCTGCCTTGGAATTCCGAACTTCGACTTCAAAGGAGAATGAAAAAAAGCAATTGCATGTATATCCATACTGCAAAGATACAATTTAGTGAACGAAAAAGCAAAAAAAAACCAAATTATTTTGATTTACAGAAAAAAAAAGCTACCTTTGCAACATAAAACGTCATTTAACCATAAATGAGTAGAAGAGTAATTCTCATAATATGCATTGTCGCATGGTTTGGTATTGGAGCATCAGCAGAGAAAGCTGACTACAAGACCGACAAGACCTATTTGGAGTTGCATGATTCTATGCACCATGCTTTCAACGACGGCGACAGCCTGCATTTCTTTCCTGCTGTGAAGAAACTTGAAGAGTATCTTCTTTCAAAAAATGACCTTCACAGCTATTATACCCAGCGTTGTAATGAGATTGTATTTCTGATGAATCGTCAGAAGATCTACGAAGCATATATGCTCGGACGACAGCTTTCCCAGGAGTTGCGCGAGAAGAAGCTGGACAAGGAGATGTATATGGCCTACAACATGTTGGGCCATATCAATCGCTATTGCGGCAACAAGGCTGCTGCCAAGCGTAACTTCAGCTACGTTATCGAGTTGATGGAGAAATACGGCTACTATGAGAGTATGCCACCCATCTACATGAACCTCGTCAATGTAGAGATCGACGATGATCCCGAGGAAGCCCTTCAGATGTTGGATAAAGCCTTGGAGATTGCCAAGAAATACTCTCCAGAACGTGTGTTCGATATTGAGACCCGTAAGACGCTCACTTACTTCAACGGAGGCGACATTCCCAAGTTCCTTGAAGGCTATGAAGCATACCGCAAGGGTGTAGCAGAAGGGAAATCGGCGGTTTACGGACGTTTTATGGAAGTATATTATCTTGTTTGTCAGGGTAAGACTGAAGAAGCCGTCAAGATGGCCCGCGAAGAATTAGGCGAAGAGAGCTATGAGACCATCACCAAAATCTATGAACGTGCTGGTCGCTGGGAAGAAGCCTTTAAGTCTCTTCAAAATGAAGTTGCCGCAAAAGACTCCATTAACAACGTGGTGCTCACCAACAGTATGGCAGGTATTCGCGAGCAATTGACCGCCTATGATGCCGAACGCAAGTCAGCCCGTGCACGTACTATTGGTCTCAGCATTGGTCTGATCTTGCTCGGACTGCTTGTAGCCGCACTCACCTATATCGTCCTGAGTCGTCGCAAACACCTCAGTGAGCTCAAGAAAGCCTATGACCATGCACTGGAGTCAGACAAGATGAAGACGGCCTTCATCAAGAATGTCAGCCATGAGGTTCGTACGCCATTGAATATCATCAGCGGTTTTGCACAGGTCATCTCCAACCCCGATTTGGCCTCAGGTATCGAAGACCGAAAGAAGATTGCAGACATGATGCAGGATAATGCCCGCATCATCACGTCCTTGATTGATGAGATGCTGGAACTCTCGGAGAGCGAGTCGTCAAAAGACGTGATCAAAGAGGATCAAGTAGAATTGAACAAAGTACTCCGTGACCTGTTGCAGGAGAATAAAAACCTTGCCAGCAAAGAAACAGTCCTGCGCTTTGAGAGCTCGCTCAATGAGGACTATGTCATCACGACGAATAAGATGATGCTCAAGCGCATCGTCAGTTCGCTGGTAGACAACGCCATCAAGAATACATCTAAGGGCACAGTCACATTGAAAGCCGCTGCCGACAAAGAAGACCTTACGCTTATAGTGGAGGATACCGGCAAGGGCATTCCTGCAAAGGAGGCAGAGCATATCTTCGAACGGTTCTTCAAGATCGACTCTTTCAAGGAAGGTCTTGGCCTGGGACTTCCGCTCTGCCGTTCTATGACGGAACGTCTGGGAGGCACAGTCAGACTCGACACCGAGTACAAGACGGGTGCCCGATTCATCGTCACATTACCCCTTTAACATATGAAGAAAACTTTATTTTCCTTGTTACTTGGCTGCATGACAGCCATCAGTTGCACAGCTGCTCAGAAAGTGGATGAGTTCACTACCAAGAGCGGTAAGAAAGTTAAGATTACCTGTATCAAACACGCCAGCATAGAGATCAACTATGACGGTGTTGAGATTGAGGTAGACCCCGTAGGTCTAGGTGCGAAGCCAGAGACGGACTATTCGAAGTTTCCCAAGGCCAACATCATCCTCATTACCCACGAGCATCGCGACCACTTCGAGCGCGAGGCTATCACCCTGCTGCGGACGCCTGCCACCACGACCTATTCGAACCTGGCTGTCTACAACATGTTCCGCAACAGTCTGGTGCTAAACAATGGTGACAGCGTGACCTATCGCGAAGACATCACGCTCAAGGCTGTTCCTGCCTACAACTATACGGAGGGTCATACGCAGTTCCATCCCAAAGGTCGTGACAACGGTTACATCCTGACGCTCGACGGTCTGCGGATCTATATTGCCGGC
>Ga0247611_10006221_pt1 | contig 15437 bp, 16 predicted proteins | sample 177DNAGHGhighgp2_FD_192422 | JGI IMG/M metagenome (GOLD analysis project Ga0247611, IMG submission 192422) | Sheep rumen microbial communities from Palmerston North, Manawatu-Wanganui, New Zealand - 1770 DNA GHGhigh gp2 | ecosystem: Host-associated > Mammals > Digestive system > Stomach > Rumen...
ACCACAAAATGTACTTTTTTGAAGTTCTTTCTCATTGCTTGTACAGTACAAATGATCAACCGTAAGTCTATCTGACTCTGTAATTTCGGGAAGACCATATTTTGCGTATGTATAATCAGAATATAACTCCAAGTATTCTTGGTAGCGCCTTTTGTAGTCTTCAAGACTTATATAATTTGCTCCGCCTTCCTCAAACCAATCGTCATTCTCCCAACCACATACTCGACATATATTATGATCCATATAACTGGGAAATGTGTGTTTACCACATACTGGACAAGGAATACTTTCGTTAGCAGGTCTCATTGAATCTGCACCCATAATTCCAACTGGCCTTATTAACTGCTGCTTTACAACCCTTTAGAATAGTACTGACGGTTATCAGTTCTTTGCTGTTAATTAGTCTTTCAAACAAGATATCGGAACGACAAAAACACCATCCTCGCGTTTATATGCGAAAGGTGCTATTCCACACAAAACCATCATAAATGCGGGCTTATGCATCTTATTTGTATCTATTTTCTCCGATAATTTGATCAGATTGTTGGCCCCTTCGTTTATAAGATCGTCTCCGCCGAGTTTTATTTCGATCAGTCCATATTTCCCACTTCTGAGATGAACAACTGCATCGCACTCGAGTCCGGTCTTATCTCTATAATGATATACATCACCGTCAAGAACATCTGCATATACACGCAGATCTCTGATGCAAAGATTCTCGAAAATCAAACCCATAAGATTAAGATCATTAATCAAATCCTTGGGACCTATACCAAGAGATGCCGTAGCGATAGATGGATCGACAAAATACCTTGTATCCGTTGTCCTTATAGCGGTTTTAGATCTGAGATTTGGATTCCATGAATGAGAATCCTCGATTACATATATTTTCTTTAATGCATTAATATATGAATAGACCGTCTCCTTGTCAAAAGTATCCGTATCATTAAGTATAAGGTCATCACGAATCGTCTCGAGGGATGCCTGTGTTGAGACATTTCGCGCATATGATCTCATAAGTCGCTTTGTTCTTTCCGGATCTCTCTTTACCCCATCTACGCGCGATATATCGTCATTCACTACCGCATCAAAATAATCTCGTGATTGCTTCAATGAGATTCTTTCTGTTTGGCCGATAGCCTTTGGCCAGCCACCACGGCATATATAGTGAGCTATGTCGTAAATATTATGGTCGTCTGATCCCTCAACATCACTTCCTTCAAACATTGCTCCAAGTGAAACCTGTCCATTCGAATCTCCAGATTCAAATAATGACATCGGGCGCATTTTCATCCTGGCAATTCTGCCGGTTCCTGTATGCATGCTTTCATCAAGTTTTGCAGGCACAGACGAACCCGTTAGAATAAACTGTCCAAAATCGTCCCTCTGATCAACTTCATAGCGAACTGCATTCCATAATGCAGGTGCCAACTGCCATTCGTCAATCAAGTGTGGCACTTCACCGTCAAGTAAGGCAGAAGGCCGAAGTTTAGCCATTCTCTGATACTGTTCGGTCATATCAGGGCGATCCATCTCAATAGCACTCTTAGAAAGATGCTTTGCAGAAGTGGTTTTGCCGCACCATTTAGCACCCTCAACCAAAACAGCACCCTTTGATTCAAGATGTTCTAACAACAATTTGTCTGAAACTCTTGGCATATATTCTTTCATAGAAAACCTCCGCACCATGGAGCTTCATTATATCTTTTGCGTGCGTTATTTTCAATATAGTTCGAGTATTCGGACGGCTTTTAGCCGAGTGTTTGGACGGCATCGAGTCGAGCGTCTGGCGGATTGTATTAATCTTACATGTATCAAATTCCGGATTATCAGTTAGTCTATTATTCTGATTATTTTCTGTTCCAGCATTATATAAAAACTTAACGCTCTATTACTTTCTCTAGATAGATTTTATTATCAAATCCACCACGTTCAGCCCGTTTTTCTTCAGCTAATCTTATTATATCTTCAAGCGTTTTGTTCTCCAGTTTAGCCAGAGATCTTATAACTTCAATCATATCTGCCAATTCTTCGCATCGATCATTTCCGCCGGCAGAAATTACTTCCTCATACTCTTCATATAACTTATCTTCCAACGCCTTTATATACTCCTCATCGCTTAGGGTCCTCGTTACCGGCTTCTCCTGTTTAGAAATGATGATATCGGGTATATTATCTCGTATCAGTTTATTGTATGTTCTTTCCATGATTATTCCCAATAGTGTGTTTAGTTCCTGATTTTCTTTATCATCCTGCAACTAAAGTTTTCTGTATTTTCCATGTTGTCTCTCCTCTGTTTTCTGAATTATTCTCATTGTTTGTTTTCGCAAGGAAAAGAAGTTTGTTCAAACCCTGACGATTCACGCTGTTTGTCCCTTGAGTTCAGGACGGTATAGATCAATGTATTCGTCTAATGTTATCCATGTGTGTGATGCGCCGCGGAACATAGGATTATCCAGAAGATGTTCCAGTTTCTTACCTTCGACGGAACCGCTTATATTGTCTATAACACCTAAGATCTCTCCGTCACGGTCTCTTAAAACATAGATCCAATGGTGTTCCGTGTAGAGATATCCGCCGGATACGCTGCCGAGTTCCTCAAGGTTTACTTCTCTCATATCTGTGTTTTTCATTGTTCTGTCCTCCTGTTTGATAATGTTTTGTTTATGGCTTCATTATCTACGAGGATTGACGGCAATCCAATCAGTAATGTAGGGCCGTTCCGTTGATTAAGCAACAGTTGTCCGGTAGAATGTCGAAAAACAGAGAAACTGACGCGGATCGCAAAGACTCCTGATTTTATGATCTCGCTATGCGATTTACGGATTTACCTCTTCGTATTCGGAGGAGTTAATGCTTTTTAAGTAGCGGCCGCAATGCGGGCACTGATAATAGTACGTTGTTTTCCAGGTCGTTTCCTCCGTTTTCCAAGAGCAAAGATTCTTGCCGCAGTTCGGGCATTTACGCCGTTTGCCTCACGCTTATGCGTCAGCTCTGACCACATTTTTTTGCCATCGTTTCGTCCACACCGCCATCCTTAAGCAGCGCAACGGCTTCCTCTTCGCTTTTCGCGGCAAAGAATTTTGCTTTCAGTTCGCTTGTCATGTTAGCCATAGAAACTGCCTCCAGAATGATTTTGATTATATTTTATATTATCCTGTTTGTTTCAGCACCACTATCGTACCTCAAAGGGCTTTATGAGATTCTTAGGGGACCATGTTTCAGCAATATCAGGGAAGACAGTCTGCAGGTCGTTGTAACCATTTTGCACAGCTCAATGTTAACAATAGGGGCAGACGCTGCCTATCAGAGTTCCTAACCAGCTTATGACCATAAACTACCTCCGCCATAAGAATAAATGGAAGTAGCGAATCGTACCAATGTGCGATATAAATGTTGGTAAGATGAGAATAAGTCGATTGAATCAGCAGGAAGCAGAAGTAATGAACGGGTTTTCAGATTTATATGTTTCAGGATTAGAGTTTTATAAAGAAAGGCTTGAACCGTCAAGTTATCTGTTTGAAATCCCGGTCATAGCCAACCTTACGCGTCTGGAATTTACTAAGAAAGTGACCTTTTTTGTCGGCGAAAACGGAACCGGCAAATCGACACTCCTTGAAGCTATAGCCGTGAACCTTGGCTTTAATCCGAAAGGCGGTACAAAGAATTATTCCTTTTCAACTTATGATTCGCATTCGAATTTGTATGATGCGATCCGTCTGATCAAAGGATACAAACAGGCCCGAAGCGGTTATTTTTTGCGTGCAGAGAGTTTTTATAATGTGGCAACGGCGGAAGATGAATACAGCAGGGGACAAGGCGGAAGACCGATGCACTATCATGAACGTTCACATGGAGAAAGCTTTTTGGCACTAGTTCGTGAATCGTTTCAAGGCAAAGGAATCTATCTTTTAGATGAGCCTGAAGCAGCATTATCACCACAACGGCAATTAACACTTATGCTTGAGATCAAGCGCTGTTTGGAAACCGGAGCCCAATTCATTATCGCTACCCATTCTCCTGTATTGCTTGGTTTTCCCGAAGCAGAGATATTGAGTTTTGACGGGGGGAGCATCAAACCATGTAAATACGAGGAAACGGACAGTTTTAAGGTCACTAAAATGTTTATCAGTGAACGTGAACAGATAATACAACAGTTATTCAAAGATGAATATCAGGATTAATACGTCGATAGATTATCGAGAAAACTGATACATGCAATTTCCAATAATGATACTTTTGCTCCGCTTGAGAGGTCATCTCGCATAAGGATTTCGGCCAGATCTTCATTGTTCATGATGGTCTACATAAGTACCATCTTAAGAATATATTGATATAATACAGATAAGTTTCCGCAAAACTCTTAAATATATTGGTGCCTTTTATGAAAGAAGAATTCAAACCCTATATTCCGGCAGACAAAGTAACATCCGAGATGACACCGGCATCCATAATCATAGGAATTATTCTTGCGGTCGTTTTTGGTGCGGCAAATGCATATCTGGGACTTAAGGTCGGTCTTACAGTCTCTGCTTCAATACCTGCAGCCGTCATCTCAATGACTGTTATCAGAATAATCATGAAGAAGGATTCCATCCTTGAGAGCAACATGGTGCAGACCATAGGCTCGGCCGGTGAATCGCTTGCCGCCGGTGCGATATTCACGATGCCGGCACTTTTCATATGGGCAAAAGAAGGCGTTATGGATAAGCCTTCGCTGATTACGATTACGGTCATTGCTCTGTTCGGCGGATTACTTGGAGTTTTCTTTATGGTGCCATTAAGAAGTGCGCTGATAGTTAAGGAACACGGTGTGCTTCCGTATCCTGAAGGAACTGCGTGCGCTGAAGTTCTCCTGGCAGGTGAGAAGGGCGGATCTTCTGCTAAGTCCGTATTTATCGGAATGGCTTTAGGTGCAGTAGTCAAATTCATTACTGACGGTCTTGGCCTTGTAAAATCCGCTTTCACTTTCAAGCTTTCATCGCTCAAGACTGAGTTTTCTTCTGAGATATATCCCGCACTTGTATCTGTCGGATATATCTGCGGTCTGAAGATATCTGCTTATATGTTTGCGGGCGGTATTCTCGGATGGTTTGTTCTTATTCCTGCCATAGTCACTTTTGGTACTGATATTGTTATATATCCGGCATCAGTTTCGGTCGCTGAACTGTATGCAACCGGCGGAGCTTCTGCTATCTGGTCCAGCTTCATCAAATACATTGGCGCTGGTGCAGTTGCTGCAGCCGGTATCATCAGTCTTATCAAGACATTCCCTACAATCGTCAAGGCGTTTTCAGCTTCTCTGAAAGGTGTCTCGAAAAGCAACAAAAACAAGACCTCCACACTCCGTACAGATATCGACCTTGATATCCGTTTTATCCTGATCTCAATTGCAGTCCTCATCATCATGATCTGGCTCATTCCTGCAATTCCCGTTACAGTTGCAGGCGCAATACTTGTCGTGATATTTGGTTTCTTCTTCAGTGCGGTCAGTTCAAGAATGGTTGGTCTTGTAGGCAGTTCAAATAACCCTGTATCAGGAATGACCATTGCTACTGTTCTTATCGCTGCATTCTGCCTTAAGCTTACAGGGGATATAGGCGCTCACGGTATGCAGGGCGCGATTGCTATAGGTTCCCTGATCTGTATAGCTGCCTGTATGGCCGGCGATACATCCCAGGACTTGAAGACCGGATATATTCTCGGTGCTACGCCAAAGAAACAGCAGATCGGCGAGATCATGGGCACAGTTGCCGCAGCGCTAGCGATTGGCGGCGTTATGATACTTCTTGATTCCGCATTCGGATTTGGTACCGATAAGCTTGCTGCTCCCCAGGCAACGATGATGAAGATGATTATTGAAGGAGTTATGAGCGGTAATCTGCCTTGGGCACTGATTCTTATCGGAGCTTTTATTGCAATAGTTATCGAACTTCTTGGCGTCCCTGCGCTTCCGGTCGCTATTGGCCTTTATCTGCCGCTTGAACTCTCAGTTCCGATCATGGCAGGCGGTTTGATCAAGTTCGTTGTTGAGAAGATAAACGGAAAGCAGAATGATGATTCGGGCAAGGGAATCCTATTCTGTTCCGGTCTGATCGCAGGAGAGGGTATCATCGGTGTTGTTCTGGCCATTCTGACCGTAACCGGAATTACTGATGTCATCGATCTCAGCTCTAAGATTCCGTCAAACAACATAACTGCCATAATATTGCTTTTACTGATCTGCGGTGTGGTTTATTTCGCTGCTGCAAACAACAAAAAGAAAGCTTCTTCCGGCAAGGCGAAAAATGGCAAAAAGTGAGAACTATCTGGATTATGTTTTCGGGCTTCCGGAAGGACTCATATATTCATGTTCAGATAACGGCACTGTAGTCGTTGACATGGAGAATAGAGGCTTTACCAATAAAGTTGCGCAAAAATTCTTCAAGCAGCCTAAAGTCTCACATATCACGCTCGAAGGGATGGGAAGCTTTATTTTCCTTTGTGTTGACGGCAAACGTTCTGTTTATGACATCGGACAGCTTGTTCATGAAAAGTACGGGGAAGAGGCAGAACCTTTATATGAGAGGCTCTGCATTTATATGAAAAAACTCGAGGAAGTCGGGTTTGTGAGGAGAATGCCTTGAAATGAGGAATTGTCATTCGTTGATACTGAATCAAAATGGCTAATCTCAGGTTGTACTTTGGATTAGCCATTATTGTTACTTACATCTATGCATTTGTAATTGTTATTTCGCGATCAAAGGTGATGAGGTCATTTATAAAAATCTTGGTATAATTAGACTTATCAAATATTTTTAAAGGAAAACGAGATGGAATCCGCTAAGAACTTGAAAAAATATTTAATTGTTATTGTCAACGTGATCATTATGGCTGGCATACTGGTTTTCGTTGTGCTTTATTCCAGATTCGAGAACAGGGATTCTTACCGCAGGCAGATAGCCCATTTTGAAGACACTACGGTTACCATGGAACAGGTGACTGCGAATTATCTTGAAGGCGAGCAGCGGATATGCGATGTATGGGCACAGTACATCAACGGCAAAAGCATGACATTGGAAGAGGCAGCAGATTATATCCGTGCTTCTCATGTGCTTAATAACACTTCGGCGCATATTATCCTGCTCGATACTCTTACCGGTCTTTCCACGCGCCCGAGACTGGGTACTTCAGATGACTTTGCTGTTTCTTATGAACGCTTGAATCTTTTGAATGACGTGAAGTGGATCTCTGAAATAGGAGATTCAATCAACATAACCCGGGCTTATACCAATCCAATGAATGGCGAGCAGTCACTTGCTTTCTGCAACAAGGTTTCGCTCTTTGATCAGGAGAACGGCAGCAGAAAAGAAGCGGTCCTGTTTCGTGTAATTCCGATATCGGAGCTTGAACAGAAATGGGTCTTCCCTCAGACAGAACTTGTAAATGCCGAAATTTCCTTAATCGATGCTAACGGTGGTTACATCCTAAAAGGATACAGTTTTAAAAATTCCAGTTTTTTCGAGTTCTACGAATCATATAATGCGACTGATCCGGAATTTTCAAGAGAACTGTTTGAACGCATTACTTCATCGACCGGTACGGTTTCCATGACCGACTCGCACGGACAGGAATGCATACTTGCCTATACTCCTGTAGCAGCTACAGACGGTTGGACGATGTTAGGTCTTGTTCCTGCCAGTGATCTCTATACCAAGACCGGAAATCTTGCATTGGTTGAAGTTGTTTCTATTGGCCTGCTGATCCTGTTCATAAGCGACCTGTTCTATATGCTTTACTTTAATAAGCGTCTTCAAGCCGCAGCCAGAAAAGCCGAGTCTGCCAATAAGGCAAAGACTGATTTCCTTTCCACGATGTCTCATGATATCCGTACTCCGATGAATGCGATCATCGGTCTGACTGCAATTGCCGAGAAGAATACAGCCGATGAGGAATCAACTAAGGAAAGTTTAAGGAAGATCAGTCTTGCCGGCAATCATCTGCTGACGCTGATCAACGACATCCTTGATATTTCCAAGGTTGAAAGCGGAAAACTGAAACTTAGTCCGCTGACTTTCTCTATCGTGGAAACTGTCGAGAACCTTGTTAACATCTCGCAGCCTATGATCAAAGAAAAGAATATAGAATTCAGTTTCCACATAAATCAGATAGAAAAAGAGTATCTGTATACAGACCAGCTCCGTCTGAATCAGATATATATCAATATCCTTTCCAACGCCATCAAATACACTGAACCCGGAGGCAGTGTAAGTGTCGATCTGCGTGAGGATAAGAGCGATGTGCCGGGCTGCATAAAGCTGACTTATGTTGTATCTGATACTGGTATCGGAATGAGCCCTGAATATATGGAGACCATGTATACACCGTTCTCAAGGCAGGTGGACAGCCGTGTTAACAGCATTCAGGGAACCGGTCTTGGTTTGGCCATAACAAAGCAGATGGTCGAACTGATCGGAGGAACGATCGAATGTCAGAGCGAGCAGGGAAAGGGAACAACATTTACTGTAACTCTCGATATACCGGCAGCTGACAGGCAGAGGGAAGATATGCAGCTTGAATCCGTTGATGTACTGATAGTTGATGACGATGAGACGATGCTCACGACTGCTGCTGATACACTTACATCCATGGGTGCATCGGTTGAACAGGCAAATAACGGATTGGAAGCGCTCGGAATGATCGAGCACGGGCATCTCTCCGGAAAGGACTACAATGTCATCATAATTGACTGGAAGATGCCTGACATTGATGGGCTTGAGACGATCAGAAGGATTCGTTCCGAGATTGAAACAAAGATCCCTATCCTGCTGATCTCAGCATATGACTGGTCTGATATAGAGGATAAGGCAAAAGCGGCAGGCGCAAACGGTTTTGTAAGCAAACCTCTTTTCAGATCCACTCTCTACGATAAGATCAACGATCTGATAGGAAAAGAGTCCACCGTCATCGAGCCTGAGGATGATTATTCCGATCTTAAGGGACTTAATATTCTTGTGGCAGAGGATAATGATATTAACTGGGAGATCATTTCTGCCATGCTCGCTATGTTTGGAATAACCACTGAACGGGCGGAGAACGGCAGGCTCTGTGTGGATAAGATGCGTTCAGCCGAAAAGGGCAGGTATGAGCTTATCTTTATGGATGTGCAGATGCCTGAAATGAACGGCCTTGATGCAACGAGAGTCATCCGTAAACTGGATAATCCGTGGGCAGCATCCATCCCGATCGTTGCCATGACGGCAGACGCTTTTTCCGAGAACATCATGGAATGCATGGATGCCGGAATGAACGGGCATATTGCCAAGCCGGTGGACATTAAACTGGTTATCAAAGAAATACGCAGGATCAAGGAGGAGAGAGTATAGATATGAAAAAAACGATATGCATGTTTTTATCAGCGGTTATGCTGCTTGGAATGACCTCCTGCAGCACGTCGGAACCGAAAGCGCAGGACCAGAAGGAATTCAAGCCGGCTTTGGACACTTCCGCCAGCTGCAACATTAGGATTTCCGGCGGTTATGACAATTTCGAGGCGCTCGAGACCGAATTTGAACGATTCAACGTTTATTATCCCAATGTGAAAATGGAATATACGAAAGTCGATGACTATAACAACATGATCGGTACTGTTCTGAACGGAAACGATGCACCGGATATCTATGTCAATTACTCCTGGATGTATGGCCGTGAGCAATACCAATCTTCCATTGATCATGCTGAGAATCTGGCTGATCCTGCGCTTGGACTTGATCTTAACTGCCTTCGCGGCAACATCGTTCTCAAGACCGGTGACGGAACGCTTCCTATGGTACCTGTCTTTTCCAACACATACGGTATGCTCGTAAACCAGAGCCTTTTCGAAAAGGAAGGACTGAAAACTCCCACAACCTATCAGGAACTGGTGAAAGTGTGCTCTGCTTTCCGTGAAAAGGGCTATGAAAACCCGATGATGGGATTCACCCAAAAGGAAACGACCTCACTCTTCACTCTGACGATCTATCCTTTCTTCTTCGAAACGGTTGCGAATGACCCTGAAGCAGTCAAAAAACTCAATTCGCTTGATGCTTCGGCAGGCGAATATATGCGACCTTCACTTGAGAAGATAACGCAGTTCATGAACGACGGCTGCGCGGATCTCGAATCCTGCAATGAGATTGAGAACAATTATGATGCTGTGATCCTCCGCTTTTTCGAAGGTGACGTGCCGATGATGGTATGCTCCGGTGACACCGTTTCCGGAACAAAGAAGCGTGAAAGCCGTTCAGAGGAATTTATCGCGAACCCTTTTAAATACACTTTTGTACCTGTTCCGATGTCAGACGACGGTGCTGTTTTCGTTGATATGGCAAATCTTCAGTTCTCGGTAAACAAAGACAGTAAGAACCTGGAAATGGCAAATGAATTCATGAGATTCCTTGTCACACAGAGTGAACTGAATGAGATGGCGAAAAACAAGGGCCTCATGTCGCCGACAAAAGACATGTCTTTCAACAGTATGTATGCTGCATTCGGAATGGTTCCGGAGTCACGGATTCTTTCACCGGAAGTGATAGGTGTGACTGATGATGCGGTGCTTCAGTTAAGGCAGGCAGGTTATTGCGTCGGGACGGGACAAATGACCATAGATGAGGCAGTTGCTTTCTATGGTAAGTTTGAAGAATGACCGGACTATTCCGTTTTGCAACACAATCTTGAAATGCTCGAGATATAAAAACAGAGAACAGTAATATGTTTATGGTTGTTGTTTAAGCCATTATTTCAGTTTTGTTTTTGGCACTGGCTATTTATAGCAAATTCAAATATAAAACATCGAAAAGTCGTGAGAAAGACAAAATGGGAAACCTTTAGGCAAGATAATTATCAGTAATGTCAACTAAAAGAGGAAGGACGAATTTGAAAGTTTATAAAGAACCTTCTTGGCAACTTGAAACGACCGGTGTGGATGGGAATGCCACGCTGTTTGGAGTAAACATTTTTGATTATGAATGGAGCAGCATAGGAAAGAAGGCAAGGATAGTAAGTCCTTTGGATGGTTCCGTTGATCTTCTTCCTATATTTTCCGTTCTTATTGATGACAAGGAACACCAGTTTGTTTGCGAAGAGCAGAGCAACTGTGTATACAATTTCTTTGTCTATAAGTATTAATATTTGGTCGGGTTGATCTTGAAATATGAAAAGAATACTGAATTCTGTTATAAAGATCATAAAGTGGATTGTTGTTATAGTTTTATCGCTGATAATCCTGTTTCTCGCTATTGTTTATATCGGTAAAGGAATCAACCGCATTACTCCCAAAGGCGGGATCAATGAGACTCAATATGTGGCAGTGAATGGTCAGGAGATGTGGATCAGCATCTACGGGAAAGATATTAACAATCCTGTTCTTTTATATTTGCATGGTGGCCCCGGGTATTCTACAAGTTATGCTGATTATGCGATCCTGAATAAGCTGGCAGATGATTATACGATAGTAAATTGGGATCAGCGAAGCAGTGGAAGGACATGCCTGAGGAATCCTGACGATGATACCGAGATTACGCTTGATCTCATGCGGTCAGATATTGATGTAATCACGGATTATATTCTCGATTATCTGGGAAAAGATAAGCTTACGGTAATGGGTATTTCCTGGGGATCATTTTATGGGATAGATTTTGCTTATAATCATCCGGAGAAAGTGGAGTGTTATATCGGACTTAATCAGACCGTGGGTTATTATAAAGATTCTGTCGCGTACAGTATGTCTGTTTGGATAAGAATGGCGCAGTGCCTGAAAGAAGCGGATTTCCTGACACAGGAAGAAAGGGAACTTGCCGATCAGATCGATTTGGATGAACTCAGACAATATATGGCAGAGTCTTACGTAGGTGAGACTGATGTTTCCGACAGATCTAAAAATCTTTTTTTTCAGCTTTATAGAGCACATATTGATGAAGTTCAGCAATATATGAAGGATCACGGGCTATCGGATCCTGTTCGAGAATGTGATGTGAATCTTGTTGCAGCAATTCTTTTCTGCCCTTACTATTCGCTTTGGGAATCTTACCTGGTTTACTCTTATGATGCTGATGATGTCTATAACGGATTAATAATGGAGACCAATATGCCCGGAAAGGACAATGATATTCTCGGCAGAACCGAGTATCAGTGCCCTGTATACTTCTTTCTTTCTGAAGATGATCTGACATGTGATCCTGATATGGCGCAGATGTATTTAGAAAGTATTAATGCTCCGGATAAAGGTATTGGATATACTGCAGGAGGGCATGGAAATGCGATGTATCACTCAGATGAGTTGGTAGCATTTATACATGAAGAGGTTTTAGAAAACTGAGATACAGTCGGGGTAATAAAAATCATGAACTCAGTTATGAAAATAATGTCGTCTCTATTTTTAGTGTTCTTTAAGATCGGGCTGTTCACCTTTGGCGGCGGCTATGCCATGCTGGCATTGATCGAAGATATCTGCGTCGAGAAGAAAAAGTGGATAACCCATGAAGAGATGATGGATATAACTGTAATTGCAGAATCCACTCCCGGTCCGATCGCTATCAATCTGGCTACTTATGTTGGTTACAAATTACGGAAAATACCTGGAGCCCTTGTCGCAACGCTCGGTATGGTAATGCCGTCTTTCTGTATAGTTTTTCTAATTTCTCAATTTTTGGACCGTTTTCTTGAGATAAAGTGGGTATCAAGCGCTTTTCAAGGGATCAAGATCGCTGTTGCCATTTTGATAATAGACGCAGCTGTAAAGATGATAAAGAAGATGAAGAAAAAAACTTTCCCGATCACCATAATGATTGTTGCCCTGATCAGCATGCTGGTTATTAATTTACTGGCTTTGCACGTTTCCTCCTTGGTGATAATGTTTGCAGGCGCTGTAGCAGGTCTGATCTTCTATGCGATACATAATCGAAAAAGAAAGGAAGCTGCAGTCTAATGATCTATTTAAAACTGTTTGTTGCTTTTCTTGAGGTCGGATTGTTTTCGTTTGGAGGAGGGTATGTATCGATACCTTTGATACGTGAGATCGTATTATCTTACGGCTGGATGGATGACGAGATGATTACTCATATGATCGCTGTAAGCGAGAGTACACCAGGCCCGTTAATGGTCAATATGGCGACTTATGTAGGCAGCACTCAGGGCGGGATTCTTGGAGCAATCATCGCTACACTGGCTGTGGTTTTGCCTGCGTTTCTTATAATCATATTGGTCATGGCAATGCTCAGAAGGTTTATCAGCAACAGATATTTCCAGGCGATGCTCAGCGGTATGAAACCGTGCATTATCGGAATAATAATGGCAATGGGAATTTATTTGATGGTTCAGAATTGCTTTGAAAGTGTGATTTCCGGAATAGATGTTACCGCTGTTGTTATGGCGTTAATACTGGGTGTTGTTTATTGGGGTTCCAGAAAAATAAGGAAAAATGGAATCTCTCCGATTCTTCTGATCATTATTTCTGCGGGTGCCGGAGTCCTTTTTTACGGCTTTAGATAAACCGCGTATCTAATAAATATACAGACATGACGGTTGCTTTTAGTGTTTGGTATATAATTAAGCATGATTTCCAGAGATAAAAGGGAGGATATTTATGTATATAGCAGTACCTTATGAAAACGGAAATGTATTTCAGCATTTCGGACATACAGAACAGTTTAAGATTTACTCTGTAGTTAACGGTAAAGTTGTTGGAAGCCAAATCGTTGATACAAATGGAAGTGGTCACGGTGCACTTGCCGGCTTCCTTCAGGCGTATTCAGTTGACACTCTTATCTGCGGCGGAATAGGCATGGGTGCTCAAATGGCACTGGCTGAGGCCGGCATTAAGCTCTATGGCGGTGTTCAGGGTAATGCAGACGATGTTGTTAATGCTCTTTTAGCCGGCAATCTGGCTTATGATCCTGATGCAAAGTGCGATCACCACGAACATCATGAGGATCACGAATGCGGTAACCATGGATGCGGCAGTGGGAACTGTCACGGGTAAGTCCGGATAATAATCAGTTTTTAGGGATAATGAATACAATGATTAAGATACGTGAAGCCACGATAGATGATGCAGCAAGACTTGTAGAGATCTACTCGTACTATGTACTGAATACAGCCGTTTCATTCGAATATGAGGTTCCTTCAGTTGAAGAGTTTACTGAAAGAATGAAGAACGTAATGAAGAAATACCCGTATCTTGTTGCTGTTAAGGATGATTATGTAGTCGGATATGTTTATGCCGGAACATATAGTCCGAGAGATGCTTATTCCTGGACAGTAGCCAATTCCATTTATGTCGATAAAGATTATAGAAGACAGGGTATAGGAGCCTTGATGTATGTTGAGTTGGAAAAGAGGTTAAAAGATCTCGGAATCGTAAACATGTTAGCGGGAAGCGCCTTTTGTGAGGCAGAGGATGAATACCTTTCGCACGACAGTTATGAATTCCATAAACATATGGGATATGAGAAGGTAGCTCAGCTGAAAGGTATCGGCAAGAAATTCGACCGTTGGTATGATCTTTTGTGGATGCAGAAGAAATTGTAATTTGGTAGAGACATTGGTATGAAAGTATTTATTGTATATTGCCATCCTTCAAAAGATAGTTTTACGAATGATGTATATAAATCTTTTGAAAGAGGTTTAAGAGATGCAGGTCATGAAATTATTATATCTGATCTGTATGATATGAATTTTAAAACGGATATAAGTGAAGAAGAATATTTACGAGAAACCTATTACAGAGCTGATGGAATAAAAGCAAAAGATGTCTTGATCGAACAGGAAAAAATACAGAACAGTGATGCAATTGTGTTTATATATCCTGTATTTTGGACAGAAGCACCCGCAAAGCTTGTGGGATGGTTTGACCGAATTTGGACAACAGGATTTGCTTATAAGCCGGATCCTACGATGAAGGTTCTTGAAAAAGCATTATTTATAGTTTGTGCAGGAAAATCGATGAAATCTCTCATTGAAACAGGGGAAAAGAGTGCTATGGAAACAGTAATGTTGGGAGATAGAATTCGCAATAGAGCAAAAGAGAAAGAAATGGTTATTTTTGATAATATGACGCATTGGAATGAAGAAGCACGAAGTGAGAATATTCCTCGATATCTTTCCAAGGCATATGAAATGGGTTTAAAATTTTGAGACGCTCAAAACTTTCAGTTTGTCGGGATGAAGCGATAGTAAGTTATATCAGCAGTTAATCGTGATAGCGATGTATCATCGTTGATACGCAAGTAGTTTTTTCAAGAGCAAAGATCACCAGGCTATTCTGCTGATCTTTACTTTTTGTCTTTACTGTTTTCAACAAACGATCTTTGAAGCTGTTCAAAGAAGCGTTCGGCAATCGGAGTGAAGGCCTGATATCTGTTCCATGCGATATAAAGCTTTGTCTCAAGTTTTGGAGTCAAAGGACGGAATACAAGACCGCT